>OCSG01000060.1_pt1 | contig 119526 bp, 95 predicted proteins | sample 1538831 | NCBI WGS metagenome assembly OCSG01 (sample SAMN04571729, study PRJEB22368) | human gut metagenome | biome: human gut; material: stool | host: Homo sapiens | place: Luxembourg | collected 2012-09-20 | reverse complement strand
GGCTATGTTTTTGAAGGTGATTGCGACGAGGATCTTGAATATTGTTCAGTATAATGGAGATGTTCATATCGTTTTTTACTGGAAAGGTAATGCTTTTCTATGGAATATCACTGATTATGAAAGAGAAAAGTAATGCGTCGGCCCTGGTCTCGCCCCAGACGCGACCGCCTCTGCTCCCAGACGCGACCGCCTCTGCTCCCAGACGCGACCGTCTCTGCTCCCAGAGACGATCGCCTCTGCTCCCTGGTTCGGCAAAAGGTATAGGTCTTGAATTGTCGGGGCGTGTCGTTTTGTTTCAGTTTCAGGCAAATCGTCGGTTGCGTTCGTAAGAAACCTGTCCCGTGCCATAAGCAGAGGTGATTTGCATAAAACCACCTGCTTATAGCCAATAAAATGAGTGGTATGCAAAAATTTATGTCTTAAACACGTGTGGTTTCGTTTATTTTTACGATATTTGCCTTATAAAATAAGACAAAGCATACGATATGAAATTTACTGCAAAGCAAATAGCAGACCTTTTGCAGGGAACCGTTGAGGGTGACCCGCAGGCGTCTGTGCAAACCTTTGCCAAGATTGAAGAAGGCGTTGAAGGTGCCATTTCTTTCCTGGCAAACCCTCATTATGAGCATTATATATATGACACGAAATCATCGGTTGTGCTTGTCAACCAGGATTTTGCCCCATCGCAGCCTGTAAGCGCCACGTTGATTCGTGTGCCAAATGCTTACGAGGCCATTGCGCGTCTGTTGGCTTTTTATGAGAGCCAAATTGCCAAGCGTTCGGGCATTCACCCGACGGCTTGCATTGATCCATCGGCAACAGTTGGCGAGAATTGCTACATTGGTCCTTTCGTATATATCGGTGAAGGCGCTACCGTTGGCAATGGTTCTCAGATTTATGCCCACACCGTTATCGAGAAAAACGCGAAGGTGGGCAGCGACTGCTTGTTCTATCCCAATGTGTCGGTTTATCACGACTGTGAAATCGGCAATCGCGTGACTCTCCACAGCGGTTGCGTCATTGGTGCCGACGGCTTTGGTTTTGCCCCTGCTGCCGACGGCTACGAAAAGATTCCTCAGATCGGCAAGGTCATCATCGAAGACAATGTGGAAATCGGTGCCAACAGTTGTGTTGACCGTTCAACAATGGGCGCCACCCGCATTCATCGCGGCGTGAAGCTCGACAACCTGGTGCAGATTGCCCACAACTGCGAGGTTGGCGAAAACACTGTCATGTCGGCTCAGGTCGGCGTGGCCGGTTCAACGAAAATTGGGCAGTGGTGTATGTTTGGAGGCCAGGTCGGCATTGCTGGACATGCCGTCATCGGCGACCGCGTTCTCAGTGGAGCTCAGGCCGGCATTGCTGGCAGCATCCGCAAGGGCAACGTGACGGTTCAGGGTTCGCCCGCAGTTGATGCCAAGGTATTTGCCCGCGCCAGTGTCGTTTATAAGAATCTGCCGGAGATGTACCGTGATTTCAACCGCATGAAGGAGGAAATAGAAGAATTAAAGAAGAAGTTGAATATGTAATGGCGGCTTCGGAACTATGAGCCAGTCTGTGTTTGTTGGCGCTCCAGGCATGAAAGCCTTTTAGTGATGGTGTGCAATTGAATTGCGCTTAGTGGCCATTCTGTTGTGCGTGTGGCAAACAGCGCGGAAGCAAGCGGAAGGGAAACCCATTTAGAAAAGTGCGGTCTTCTGTTTCTTTGAAAATACAGGCGGGTTTATACCTGACGCAGAGAGTTCTGTCATTATTCAAATAAGCAATTTTATGTCAAAACAAAAAACCTTGGGAGGTAGTTTCTCCCTGTTTGGAAAAGGACTACATACTGGATTGAATCTTACGGTGACTTTCAATCCGGCTCCCGAAAACCACGGATATAAAATACAGCGCATCGACCTCGATGGACAGCCAATCATTGAAGCCATTGCTGAAAATGTTGTCGACACATCGCGCGGCACTGTTGTTGCCAAGGGCGATGCCCGTTGCAGCACCATCGAGCATGGTATGGCTGCCCTTTATGCTATGGGCATTGACAACTGTCTTATTCAGGTGAACGGCCCAGAATTTCCAATCCTCGACGGTAGTTCAAAGATGTATGTTGAAAACATCCGCCGGGTTGGTATCGAAGTGCAGAATGCGCCAAAGGACTTTTATGTCATCAAGAAGAAAATCGAATTCCGCGACGAGGAAACTGGCTCTTCCATCATTATTTTGCCAGATGAGCAGTTCTCCATCACGGCTATGATTTCTTTCGACTCGCAGTTCATCAACAGCCAGTTTGCTACGCTCGACAGCATGGAAGACTTCTCTGAGGAAATTGCCTCAGCCCGCACATTCGTGTTCGTCCGTGAAATCCAGCCCCTGTTGAAAGCCGGTCTGATCAAGGGCGGAGATCTCGACAATGCCATCGTGATTTACGAAAAGCAGATTTCTCAGGAAAGTCTCGATGAGTTGGCCGACTATATGAAAGTTGAGCACAAGGATGCAACGAAGTTGGGATACCTCAACGACCAGCCACTTGTTTGGCGCAATGAGCCGGCCCGCCACAAACTTCTTGACATCATTGGCGACATGGCGCTTATCGGCCGCCCCATCAAGGGACGCATCATTGCCACTCGTCCTGGGCACACCATTAACAACAAGTTTGCCCGCCAGATGCGCCGCGAAATTCGCGCACATGAAATTCAGGCGCCAAACTATGATCCGAACGACACGCCGCTGATGGATGTTAACCGTATCCGCGAACTCCTTCCGCACCGCTATCCGATGCAGTTGGTCGACAAGGTCGTAGAGACGGGTTCCAACTACATCGTAGCCATCAAGAACGTGACAGCCAACGAGGCTTTCTTCCAAGGACACTTCCCGCAGGAGCCCGTGATGCCAGGCGTTTTGCAGGTTGAAGCCATGGCCCAGGCCGGCGGATTGATGGTGCTCAATTCGGTTGAAGAACCTGAGCGTTGGAGCACTTATTTCTTGCGCCTTGACAATGTGAAATTCCGCAAGAAAGTGGTTCCGGGCGACACGCTGATTTTCAGGGTGGAACTCATTGCCCCCATTCGTCATGGCATTTCAACCATGCACGGCTTTGCTTTTGTTGGGGAAAACATTGTGATGGAAGCCACCTTTACCGCGCAAATAGTGAAAAACAAATAACGGAAGAATACCCTACCCGTTAGGGAGTTGTTCTCTTCTATAAAAGTAGGTGTTCAAATGGGCACCTACTTCATACTTAAAATCTTTACTGAACACTTACTTATGAACAAAATAAGCCCTTTAGCCTTTGTAGACCCCGAGGCGAAACTCGGCGATAATTGTGAAATCGGTCCGTTTTGCTTCATCGACAAGAACGTTGAAATCGGCAGTGGAAACCGCCTGATGAACAGTGTGACGCTTCTGTCGGGAACTCGTATGGGGAAAAACAACGTGATCTTCCCAGGAGCGGTCATTGGTGCCATCCCTCAGGATTTGAAATTCCGTGGCGAAGAAACCACGGCAGAAATCGGCGACAACAACACCATCCGTGAGAACGTCACCATCAATCGAGGCACTGCCGCCAAGGGTTGCACCATCGTTGGCAGCAACAACCTTTTGATGGAAGGTATGCACGTGGCCCACGACGTATGTGTGGGCAGCGGCTGTATCATTGGCAATTCCACCAAGATTGCCGGTGAGGTTGTGGTGGACGATTTCGCCATCATCAGCGCCAATGTTTTGGTGCATCAGTTCTGCCATATCGGTAGCTATGTAATGGTTGGTGGCGGTACGCGCACAGGTCAAGACATTCCTCCTTTCACCATGGCGGCACGCGAACCAGTGGCCTATTGCGGTCTCAACTTGGTTGGCTTGCGCCGTCGCGGCTTCACGCCCGAATTGATTGAAAATATCCACAACACCTACCGCCTGCTCTATCAGCGCGGCAAGTTGCGTGAAGAATGTCTCGCTGAAATCCGCAAGCAGGTGCCGATGAGCCCGGAGATTGAATACATCCTCGAGTTTGTTCATAGTTCCAAGCGAGGCATCATCAAATAATTCAGACTGTCCATTTTTTTGTGTCGTGACGTCAGTTTCCGCTGTTTGTCACGCGGCAGGGATGAGTCCGTGTTTCGGGGCAGTCGTCAAGACAACCGCCAAAGGCCCATCCGTAAAACACACAGACAACCATGTTATACAAAATAAAGTTCATTTCAGAAGAAGTCGACGGGTTTTTCCGTGAATTTGAAATTGACAGCGACTCCACGTTCCTTGACCTCAACAAGGCTGTGCTCGGTTATTGCAACTATCCCGACGACCAGATGACCTCGTTTTATGTTTGCAATCGCGAATGGGAGCGTGGCCAGCAAATCACGCGCGAGGATATGAGCTATCCCGGCGATGAGGAAAACGACCTCTATCTGATGGAGAAGACGCCGCTGAGCGATTTCATTGACGACAAGGGCCAGCGTTTTGAATTCGTCTTCGACCCATTCTCTGAGCGCTCGTTTTATTTGCAGGTCAAGGAAATCATTCCAGGCCAGCACCTTGATGCTCCAAAGTTGTTGCGTTCCGCCGGCGATGCTCCCGAACAGTTGGCGCAGCTGGATGTTGACCCCGTTCCGACGCCCGTGAAAGGAGCGAAAGCTGGGGCCGAACCAGTCGATGAGGAAGAAGACGACCTCTTCTATGGCGACAGCGGTTTCAACAGCGACGATTTTGACCCAGAAGGGTTTGAATTTACAGAAGGCCAGCCCTATTGATTGTGGGGATAATTGTGTCGGCTTCATCGGCTTCAAATGTTCCTCTCAGACAATCAGAAGTGTTTGCTTGACAGGACAAGAATCCGTGCAGCACATCCCTTCGGCTCGATAATACTGACCACTTTCACCATTACTTGAAAAGAAAATATAATCCAACCATTTGCTCATAGACCAGCTTGCCTTGAGTTGACAGAGAAAACATCAACCAGTTGTTCCTTGCTTCTGTCAGTTTAAGACAAGCTGGTTTTCTTCAAGGCGGTAAGTAGGTGGTCAAAATTATTTTTATATATGTGCCAAGAGCATTATTTTTACATTTGAAACGTCCTCTCGGGCGCATCTACTTACCTTGTTTTCAGTCGCAATGCCCGCATTGCTCCTTCAACCAAGGTGGCGTATCTGCATCCCGATAGAACATTTCAAATGTAAAAATAATTCTGACCACCTACTTATGCGCCATTCGTGGGAATAGCGGATGATGGTGTTGGCATGTCTCCCTCTTCCCTTTTGGTGCTTCGTAGACGATGCCACCTTTTTCATTAAAACAGAGGAAATATTGAAAACGCTAATTGTTATTATAGGGCCGACGGGCATTGGAAAAACGGCCTTGAGTCTTGACGTCGCAGAGTCGCTCGGATGTCCCATCCTTAGTGCCGACTCGCGTCAACTTTATCGCGACCTCCCCATCGGCACCGCTGCGCCAACAGCGGAAGAGCAGGCCCGTGTGAAGCACTATTTCGTGGGGCAGTTGGGGTTGGAAGAATACTACAGTGCCGCCCGCTACGAAGAAGCCTGTTTGCAGGTCATCGAAAGCGAATTTGCAAAGCATGATGCCTTGGTGCTCACAGGCGGTTCGATGCTCTATGTGGATGCCGTGTGTAATGGCATAGACGACATACCGACCATCAACGAACAAACGCGCCAGTGGATGCGTGAACGTTTTGAAAAGGAGGGGCTTCCCGCTTTGGTCGAAGAACTCAGGCAACTCGATCCCGAATATCATGCCATTTGCGACCTTCAGAATCCGAAGCGCGTGGTGCATGCCCTCGAAATCTGCCACCAGTCGGGCCACACCTACACTTCTTTTCGTGTCGGCGTGAAAAAACAGCGTCCCTTCCGCATTCTGAAAATCGGTTTGCGGCGCGAGCGCGACGACCTCTTTGCCCGCATCAATGCCAGAGTGGGATTGATGGTGGAGCAGGGACTGCTTGACGAAGCCCGCCGCGTCTTGCCCTATCGCCATTGCAATTCCCTCAACACCGTGGGCTACAAAGAACTGTTTAAACATTTCGATGGAGACTGGGAACTTGATTTCGCGTTAGACCGCATGCGCAAGAACACCCGTGTCTATGCCAAAAAACAGATGACCTGGTTTAATAAAGACCCTGAAATCCATTGGTTTCATCCCGACAATGAAGCCGAAATAAGAAATTTTATACAAAATCAGACGGATTACCCGTGCTGAATTGATTACTTTTGCACCATGTTGTCCTCTCAGCGGCAACGTGAAGATAAGTAGATGCTCAAAATTAGTTCACATATCAAACAGGTTTCCCCTGCATGGATACTATAAAATAATTTTGAACACCTACTTACAATCGGGTGGTGAAACAATCCGCTGTTGTTTCATGGAACCGTGACGTTAGTCCGTCCCCTTCCTCCGCCTTATTATCCATATATCTACCTTTTACAATCATGAGCAAAATCTTCGGCGGCTTGCTGCATTGCGTAGCCTCAGCGTTCCGTTTCATCAGAAAGAGTATAGTTGCAGTATGGCGATGGTATAAAAGTCTTTACCGAGAGAAAAAATGGTGGTACAAACTCATCGTGTTTTTCCTCAGCATGATTGTGCTGGCATTCCTTTATGTCAACGCCGTCATGTTTAATTTCCTATGGCTTTTCGGCAAGTCGCCGACGGCCCACGACATCATGCACCCTGAAAATCCAGAGGCCTCCATCATTTACACGGCCGACGGAAAAGTCATGGGCAAGTTCTTCGACGAAAACCGCCAGTCGGTTGTCTACGATTCCATCAACAACAACTTCTTCCAGGCCTTGGTGTCGACAGAAGACGAGCGCTTCTTCTCCCACAACGGCATCGACTTTAAGGGACTTGTTGCGGCAGCCAAAGACGCCACACAGGGACATGCACGTGGTGCCTCGACCATCACGCAGCAGTTGGTGAAAAATATGTTCCGCATCCGTTCCAATTCACAATACGGCACGGGCCTCGTTGGCAAGATTCCCGGCGTTGGCATCGTGATTATGAAGACGAAGGAAATGGCCATTGCCGTGCAGCTTGAGATGCTCAACGAGAAAGACAGCATCTTGATGATGTATGCCAACACCGTTGATTTCGGGTCGAACGCTTTTGGTATCAAAACGGCTGCTAAGACCTATTTCAACAAAGCTCCTTCGGAACTCAAAATTGAGGAATCGGCAGTGCTGGTCGGCCTGCTCAAAGCCACGTCGACCTATAATCCGCGCATCAATCCCAAGCGTAGTCTCGAACGACGCAATCTCGTGCTCCGCAATATCTATGAGCATCGTAGAGAAATGGAGAAACATTTCGGCCACGCTGCCATCAAGACAAAGGCTCAGCTCGATTCGCTTCTGAAAACGCCTTTGGAACTGAATTTCAGTGTTGAGAGTGCTTACGACGGCAAAGCCCTCTATTTCCGCCAGGCGGTTGCTGAATATATCAAGGAAAACTGTCCACAGCTCGACCCTTATACCGATGGTCTGAAAATCTACACCACGCTCGACAGCCGCATGCAGCGCTATGCTGAGGAAGCTGTCAATGAGCAGATGAAGAAAGTGCAGCAGAGTTTCGACAACCATTGGCGCGGTATCGGCGACCCGTGGCGCGATGAGAAGGGAAATCTGATTCCTGGTTTCATCGAGCGAATTGCCAGCACCACGGAAGCCTATCAAATTCTAAAGGCGCGTTTCCCGGAAAATCCTGATTCTGTCAATTATTACCTCAACAAGCCCCACAGCGTCAAACTCTTTGACTATAACGGCGGCCACACGGAGGAAATGAGCACAATGGACTCCATACGCTATATGGTGAAGTTTATGCACACTGGCTTTGTTGTTATGGAACCCGCAACAGGTGCCGTTCGTGCTTATGTCGGTGACATTGACTTCAAGGCGTGGAAATACGACAAGGTGAAGGCCATGCGCCAGCCTGGTTCAACTTTCAAACTCTTCGTTTATGCCACAGCGATGAAGCAGGGCTGGACGCCAAGCGATGCGCGTCTGAAAGACACCTACATCCGCATGGAGGTTTATGATAAGAGGAAAGACACCACCACCGTTTGGCAGCCCCATAACGCCAACGGCACATTCTCTAATGCCAACCTGCCTCTGCGCTCTGCCTTTGCACAGAGTGTGAATACCATCGCCGTGAAACTTGGGCAGGAGGTGGGCATACCGAATGTGGTGGAAACCGCCCACGAAATGGGCATCCAGTCGAAGCTCGACGCAACGCCTTCTCTGCCGCTCGGTTCGAGTGATGTCAACTTGTTCGAACTCGTCAACGCCTATGCCACGGTGGCCAACAACGGTGTGCATGTCGATCCCGTTTTGGTGACAAAGATTGTTGACCGCAACGGCACGGTTGTTTATGAAGCCCAACCGCAGACAATACAGGCCCTTGATGCCCGTGCTGCGTTCTATATGCAGAAGCTCCTGGAGGCTGGTGTTAGAGATGGCGGCGGCACTTCGCAGGCCCTTGGCAGTTCGATGTATATGGGCTCCTTCAATGGTAAAATTGATTTCGGTGGCAAGACCGGAACGTCCAACAACCATTCTGATGCTTGGTTTGTTGGTGTCACGCCCGCTTTGGTGGGTGGCGCCTGGGTGGGCGGTGAATACCGTAGTATTCATTTCCGTTCCGGACGTTTGGGACAGGGCAGCCGCACGGCTCTGCCGATTTTCGGCCTCTTCATGAATAAGGTGCTCAAAGACCCTGCTTTGGCCCCCATCTATTTGAAGAAATATCCCCCCGCTCCAGCAGATATTGACCCTTCAACCTATCAGCGAACCTATTATCAGGCTCCTGTCAGAAACGACTCCCTCAGCACCGATTCCCTCCATCATGGCGGTGAAGATATCGAGGCTGGTGATGCTGGCGAGGCCAGACAGGGTGAAGGGGCAACACATAAGCGCCGCGAAGGTGAAGCCACAGAGACGTCGCATGGCAGTCAGGGCATGGACGCTGGAAGGTCCAACCATCGCCAGGAAGAATATTTTGAGTGATGTGTAAATATCAATCCATACATAGAAAAACCGTTGGAACTGTCTTTTGAGTTCCAACGGTTTTTTGCGTCATGTGGCAAAGCCTAAATTTGCGCCAATCAAGGGCGCTTATAAAAAAGAATGCTTTGGGCAGAAAATCTGACTTCCTTTAACCTCGCTTTTTGTCGCCTCACCGCGCAGTGATGTGAAAGCAGGCTTGTCGCGATTCATAGCGAACGTAGCATGTGCCCATCATGCGTTGGTCGCGCAACACCTCAGAGAGAATGTCCTTCAGGCGTCCGTCGTATATCCTTCGTTCGCCCTTGTCATTTTCGTCTGCAACGCGATAAAAGCAGTTGTAGCAGATATCGAACGTTGTGCCGAAGCGATGGCAGCTGTTTTCCGACGCGTTACTGTTGACGCGGCGCAGTTTCGTTACGTCCTTGTCCGTGCGGAGCACCGAACTGACAATGATTTTGTGAAACGGATAGCCCTTCCTTTGCAAAGAGTCGATGAAGCAACGCGAAATCTCATTGAGCAGACGCTGGGCGCGGGGAACAAGATAAGGGATGGAGTGGGAGAGATGTTGCACCCTGTAAAACGCGTTGTCGTTGATGTACACGAGGTCTTTCTTGCGTCGCTGCGCCTCTTCCCTGTCAGCAATCTGCGAGATTCCCAGCCGCTGTGCCGTTGCCAGTTGCACGTCGTTCATGTCGGGGAAACAGTCCTTGTAGTTGCCAACGCCCCGAATCTTATTCTTCACCGGTGTGCCGTCGGCATGCTTCAGTACGAGCGGTTTGCGTGGCATGGAGAGCAGGCGGTCGACATGGCGGCTGTGGATGATGATGGTGTCGTCTGTTGCTGGCAATCTTCCCTTTGTTAGAAAACAAGCATTGTCGGAGCAACCGCCACAGCGCACGGCGAGCAAAATCAGCAAGCAGCAGGCAACGGCGCCTTTTATGTATAACCTCGTGAGATGGTATCCGTTGTTCATAAGTAAAATTTTAGAAATCGCATACAAAAGTACAAAAATCGCTTGTTTTCTCCTACAAAAAGTGTAATTTTGCAGGCGTCTAATAAGAGAATAAGCCAGATTTTGGGGGCGCTTGGAAATCGCCGATAAAAGCCGATTCAACCGTTTCGCCCTGTTCATCCAACTCCTTACAGAAAAAAGACCATAGATACCCGTATGATAGAAAAACATTATCTCCTTGAAGAAGCGGACCCCGCCGTCTTTTTCGGCGTCAACAATGCCAACTTGCGCCTGCTGAGAGCCCTCTATCCCAAAATGCGCATCATCGGCCGCGACAACGTTATCAAGGCTATGGGAGGTGAGGAAGATATGGCATCTTTTGAGGAGACATTCAATACGCTGCAAAAACATTGTGCAAAATATAATCTTCTCTCGGAAGAAGACGTCGTCAACATCGTCAAGCGCCATCATGTCAATGATGAAGCGTCGGGCGATGTTATTGTTTACAGCACCAGCGGCAAGCCCATTACGGCGCGAAGCGAAAATCAGCGCCGCTTGGTGACGGCCTACAATGAAAACGATATGCTCTTTGCCATCGGTCCGGCCGGATCGGGAAAAACATACACGGCCATCGCGCTGGCTGTTCGCGCCCTGAAAAACAAGGAAGTGAAGAAAATCATTTTAAGCCGCCCCGCAGTGGAGGCCGGCGAGAAATTGGGCTTCCTGCCGGGCGACATGAAAGACAAAATCGATCCCTATCTTCAGCCGCTCTACGATGCGCTCCAGGAGATGATTCCCGCCGCAAAATTGCAGGAATATTTAGACACTAATGTCATTCAGATAGCCCCCTTGGCTTTTATGCGCGGACGCACCCTGAATGATGCCGTTGTTATTCTCGATGAAGCACAGAACACCACCTCCGCGCAAATCAAGATGTTTCTCACGCGCATGGGCTGGAACACCAAGATGATTGTGACGGGCGACCAGACGCAAATCGACTTGCCGCCTTCGCAGAAATCTGGACTCATCGAGGCCGTGCGCATCCTCTCGGGCGTGTCTGGCATTGCTTTCATCGAAATGAACAAGCGCGACATCGTGCGCCATAAACTCGTAACGCGCATTGTGGAGGCCTATGACCGTGACAGTGCGTTGCGTAAGGAAGCCCGTCTCTCAGAGCAGAAAAGCGGGGAGACAGCGAAGCCGGAGGGAAGCGTGGCGGAGGAAACCTCCCGAGAAGACTAATTTGAGGAAGTAGCAGACAACAGGCACTTTCCCATGTCTGCGACGGAGACACACCAGAAAGAACAACCCAACAATAACGTAATACAATGAGTGCTTTAACAAAAACAGATTTCAATTTCCCTGGTCAGCAGAGCGTGTACCACGGAAAAGTGCGTGACGTCTATCACCTCGGCGACCGTTTGGTCATGGTGGCAACCGACCGTATTTCAGCCTTCGACGTGATTCTTCCAAAGGGAATCCCTTTCAAAGGCCAGGTGTTGAACCAGATTGCAGCCAAGTTCCTGGATGCCACAGCCGACATCTGCCCAAACTGGAAGATGGCCACTCCCGATCCTATGGTCACGGTTGGTGTCCTCTGCGAGGGCTATCCTCTTGAAATGATTGTTCGCGGCTATCTTTGCGGCAGCGCATGGCGTGCATATAAATCAGGTGTTCGCGAAATCTGTGGCGTGAAACTGCCAGAGGGAATGAGAGAAAACGAAAAATTCCCGCAACCCATCATCACGCCGACCACAAAGGCTGAATATGGTGAACACGATGCCGACATCTCAAAGGAGGAAATCCTCTCTCGCGGATTGGTATCTCCAGAGGAATACGCTGTGCTCGAAAAATACACCTTGGCCTTGTTCCAGCGTGGCACGGAAATCGCTGCCAAGCGCGGATTGATTCTCGTTGACACCAAATACGAGTTTGGAAAGCACAACGGCACCATCTATCTGATGGACGAAATCCACACACCCGACTCCAGCCGCTATTTCTATGCAGAAGGCTATGAAGAGCGTTTCGAAAAGGGCGAAGCTCAGCGTCAGCTCTCCAAGGAGTTTGTTCGCGAATGGTTGATGGACAATGGTTTCCAGGGAAAAGAAGGACAGACGGTTCCTGAAATGACCGACGAAATCGTCAAGAGCATCTCCGATCGCTACATCGAACTCTACGAACATATCACGGGCGAGACCTTCGTTTGCGAAAACGACGAGGATTTGGCCGCACGTATTGAGAAGAATGTGACCGAATATTTGACGAAGTAAAATCTGTAAGCAGGTGGTTGAAATCTTTAACAATCACCTGTTTGCCAATTTATAAAGCCCCGTGCCATTTTGCGATGTTCTGCAAGATGGCACGTTTTTTTATAGGCGTTTCTACCATAGAACCAGAGGAAGTAAGGCCTGGCAGCGGCGGCTATGCGACTGGTGACAAATATCAAAACCAACAAAGAAATAAGGCATAAGAATAGAACTCCTTGCTCCCTCAAAATGGTTCAAGTTATTTTTTTACCATTACTCACCATTACTTTACTGCGGATAGAAGGGGCAGATTCAAAAAAGTTTGTTAACTTTGTCGTTTAAGGGGTATTCTGAAAATCCGTTTTTGAAATCCAATCACTTCTGCCGACGATGCCTCTCCCCTCAGAGACCATTCGGCGTTGCGGGATTCTGTCGTGCGGCGTGCCTCGTTTCTTCAAGGCGTGTCATGTCGTTTCTGATAGAGCACACGATTCAATGTGTCGAAACACGGAATATCAGCCCTCTTATTGAAATAACCCAAGACAGCCAAGCGTTGCCCCTCCTTCCTGGCCGAAGCCTTTCCCTGGGGTTGCGCATAGAGGCGTCGGAATATAATACACCAAGACAAGGAAATGTCAGATTCAAAGCAAAATATAAAAGCATCCAGATTCAAGATAATCCAGATTCCCAAAATGGTCGATGAGCGCGGAAACCTGTGCGTGGTAAATGGCGATGAAGGTTTTCCGTTCGAAGTGAAGCGCGTGTTTTGGATTTTTGGCGTACCGTTTGGCGAGTGTCGTGGAAAGCATGCCCATCAAACGTGCGCTGAAGTGGTAGTGCCCGTGAAAGGAAGCCTCACCGCCCGTATCACAGACGCTAACGGCACAACCGACATCCGCCTCAGCAATCCCTCAGAGGCATTGTACATCCCCGAAATGGTGTGGTGTGAATTTATGGATTTCTCGGAAGACTGCGTGTGTCTTTGCTTGGCCTCGGAAGCCTATGAGCCGAAAGGATATATCAACAGTCTGGAAGAATATTTGAAGGAGGTTCAACAATGAAAGCCGTTGCCTATGAAGAAGGGTATGCTGCGACTTGGGACCAGTTTGTACGTGAATCGAGAAACGGCACCTTCCTTTTCCAACGCCCTTTCATGGAATACCACAAAGACCGCTTCGAAGACGCTTCTTTGCTCTTCCTTGATGAAAAAGGCGGCGTGAGGGGCCTGCTGCCAGCCAATGTCCGGAGCGACAAAGGATTGGTTCAGTCCCACGGCGGCCTGACATACGGCGGCCTGGTGCTCGGCGCAGACACACAGGCGACCGAGGTGGGAGAGATGATGCGCCTGCTGACAGCGCATTTTCTGGAAAAGGGATGCCGCGCCCTTCAGTATAAACCAACGCCCTATATCTACCACGATTACCCGTCGGATGAAGACCTCTATTGGCTCTTCCGCGCCGGCGCCCAGTTGGAGAGCCGCGCCCTTTCTTCCGCCATATTGTTGCATAATCCGCTTCACGGAGATTTGTGGCACCGCAAGATTAAACGCAGAGCCAGCGAAGGACTCCAACTTCTTGAAGACAATTGGGAGCGTCTGCCGGAATTTTGGAACATCGTTTGTGATGTGTTGGAGACACGCCATCAGACAAAGCCCGTTCACAGTGCCGAGGAAATCAAACTGCTGCACGACCGCTTGCCCGCCCATGTGAAACTCTTCACGGTTGCAAACGAGCGCGACGAAATCATTACGGGGGCGGTGTTGTTCGTGACGCGGCAGACGGTTCACGTGCAATACATGGAAGCCGGCGAAGAAGCCCGCACGCGCCGCGCATTAGACTGGCTTATCCAAAAGCTCATTGCCCATTACGAACAGCGCGGCATGCGCTATTTCGAATTTGGCATTTCAACGGAGCGCGGCGGCCTTTACCTCAACGAAGGACTGGCCTACCAGAAAGAAGGCTTTGGCGGCAGAGGCGTGTGCTATGATTCCTATCTGCTGGATTTGCAGCAAGCAAAAGAGGCGATGGGATAAGTGTTTCTGTGGCTGTTCCTGCCGTCAGATATGAATGGCAGAACATTCTTGATAGTGAAAAACAATAAAAACCACTTGTTCTCATGACGAGGCACATATCATTTCTCAATCTTCAGTTGGTCAACAGCCGCATGCACGACGAGATGCTTGCGGCGATGGATCGTGTGCTCCAGTCGGGCTGGTATCTCAATGGCAGCGAACTGGCGAATTTCGAGCGCCATTTCTCCGAATACGTCGGTGCGGAATATGCCGTTGGTGTGGCAAACGGTTTTGACGCCTTGACATTGATTCTTATGGCGATGAAGGATATGCAACAATGGGAAGACGGCGATGAAGTCATCGTTCCTGCCCTCACGTTCATCGCCACGGCAGAGGCTGTCAGCCGAGCTGGGCTGACTCCCGTGTTTGCCGATGTCAACGACAATTTCGTGATGACGGCCGCCACAGCGAAACAAGTTGTTAGCGCTCGCACTAAAGCCCTCATGCCCGTTCATCTTTATGGTCGCATGGCACCGATGGGCGAGTTGACAGCCTTGGCCCAGGAAAATGGTTGGAAGGTGGTTGAAGATGCCGCCCAGGCACACGGTGCCACCGACGGATACCACCGCGCCGGCAGTGCGGCCGACGCCGCAGGCTTCAGTTTCTATCCCGGCAAAAACCTCGGTGCCCTCGGCAACGGTGGCATTGTGACCACGAACAGCAAGGATTTGGCCCTCCGTGTCAGAACGTTGGCCAACTATGGTGCGCCGCAGAAATACCATCATGAATATCTGGGACTGAACAGCCGTCTCGACGAACTCCAGTCGGCCCTTCTCGACATCCGCCTGTCTCATCTGGAAGCCGACAACCAGCGGCGGCGCGAGATAGCGGCGATGTATTCGCAAGGCATCAAAAATGCCCTCGTTGAAATCCCCTACGGAGGCGACACCTCTGCCAGCGTTTTCCATATTTATCCGCTGTGTACGCCCCACCGTGATGCCTTGGCGTGCCACATGCAGCACAACGGCATCGAAACCCTTGTTCATTACCCATTGACCATCCCGCAGCAGAAAGCCTATGCCGCCTATCGTGGGCAGCACTTCCCCAATGCAGAGCGTGCAGCCAGTTGCGAACTGAGTCTGCCCGTCAGTCCGGTGATGACAGACGACGAAGTGAATGTTGTTATAAAAACGCTTAATACCTTTTCTCTATGACTATCGACATATTAATTTGCTCCATCGACAAAGGCATCGTGCGAACGGGCGACCTCCTGCTCCCCCAACGCCCAGATGTGCGTTACATCATATCATATCAGTACACAGACGAGCGCTATCTGGACCTCATCCCGACGGTCGTTGAAGAGCGCGACGACGTGTCGTTGTATAAATGGCGCGGCCGCGGACTCTCCGCCAACCGCAACCTCGCTGTGGAGAAAGCAACGGGCGACATCCTCATGTTTGCCGACGACGACACCCACATCATCCCAGAATCCCTCGACAAAATCATCCGCATATTTGAGCGCGACCCGCAGTTAGACGTTGCCTTCTTCAGCGCCAGTACCTACACTGGAAAGCCCTTGAAGCAATATCCAGAAAAAGAAGGCGTCATTCAGAGCATCCCTGAGTCGTATTCCATCTCCACCATCGAAATGGTCACGCGCCGTGCAAGCGTGCAGGGGAAAATACGCTTCGACGAGCGTTTCGGTCTCGGAACCAAATTCCTGACCTGCGGAGAAGAGGAAATATGGTTGGAAGACGCGTTGCGTGCGCAGTTACACATGCGCTATTATCCCATCAAGACCGTAGAGACGAGCACCATGCTCAAGAAATCCATGATCTATGTTGATGCCGGCGTGCAGCGCAGCCGCGGAGCCATGACCTTTTATGTCCACGGCCGCAAGGCGTGGTGGATTTGCTTCAAATTCGCCATGAAGTCGGCCACTGGCGGTTTCTGCCATTTCTGGCCCATGATGCGCCATCTCGGAGAAGGCATAAGATACATGCAACGCACGAAAATCAAATGAGCCATCCCCAAACGGAAGATAATGAGCGCCCCGTGGTCACTGTCCTTGTGGCCGTCTATAATGCAGCAGCCCATCTGAAGGAGTGCATCGAATCGTTGAAGCGACAATCCCTGCGCAATTTGCAGGTCATCTGCGTTGACGATGCCTCGACCGACGCCTCGTGGCGCATTCTCAATAGCCTCACGGCTGGAGACCCGCGTTTTGAACTGATACGTCTCGCCTCCAACCAAGGGCAGGCCTATGCACGCAACGTGGCCTTGAAGCAGGCCGCGGGAGAATTTGTCGCCTTCCTCGACAGCGATGACAGACTTTCAGACGACGCCCTGGAGTCCGCCGTCAGCGTTTTCAGAGCGCATGGAAAAACAGACGTCGTGCTTTTCCGCCTGGTGAAATTTGAAGATACGCCAGCTGGCCGCGTTGAGGACGCCTATCCTATGCCAGCGTTTGAAGCGCTCGACGGCCGCGAAGCCTTCAAGAAAAGTCTCGACTGGCAGTTGCACGGCATCTATGTCGCGCGGCGTAGTCTCTACGAGCGTTTTCCGTTTGACGACACCTGCCGCACTTATAGCGACGACAACACAACGCGCCTGCACTATTACGCCTCGCGCGAGGTGAGATGTTGCAACGGCATTTATTTCTACCGCCAACACGGCAGTTCTGTCACCCACCGCGTCTCCGTGCGCCGCTTCGACTATCTGCGAGCTTGCGAGAGCATGAAGCGCCAACTCCTGTCGCTGGGCGTTGGAGATGACATACTGAATCTCTATGAAAACCAACGGTGGTTGATATTGATTGACCTCTGCATGTTTCGTCATTTCCACCATAAATCCCTTACGCCGTCGGAAAACCGCTACGGCCGTGACGAACTGAAACGCGTTTGGGCCAACGTGGAGCGCTCACGCCTCTCGCCGCGCCTCAAAAGAAAGTTTGGCTATTGCCCGACCCCCTTCTGGTGGCTTTTCGTGATGGAAGAATGGTGCTACTTTACGCTGCGCCGCGTTTTGCGCCGAAGATAAATGCGCAATCTGTCGCGTGGGGGGCTAAATCCAGAGAAATCTCTGCGCGGTTTTGAGCCAAATAGCATAGCGGCATAGCAACAAAAGGCGCTGTGCAAACATTCGGCGAAGGTCTGAGGCGAAGCACTGTAGCTCACTTTGCTTGCAAAGTGAGGGGGACGAATATTGTGGCGGCCAAACACGGCTAAAAATCCAACAAAGTCATGCCGCAGAGCGTTAGTCATATTCGCTACGTGTTCGTGGCCCTCACTTTGCGAGCAAAGTGAGCTACAATGCTGGCGCCGCAACAGACGATTATGCTGGCCTGCGCAAATCTCCGCTGCGGGGGCGCTGCTGCCAATATTTAATATTCCAATTTTGAACACCCTATCTTTCAGGGGCGCCGCCGCAACCGCCATGCTATTGGGGCAAAAATCGTGCAGAATTTTCTGTATTTTCAACACCCAACCTGTCGCGTTCTTTTTCCCCTCCCGTCATATTTCTCTTCTTCGTTAATACTGCAAACCAGCACTCTCATATATTATATATGTACGTAAAACTCTCGGTTGTCGTTCCCGTCTACAACGTGTCGCCCTTCCTTCATCGCTGTCTTGAAAGCCTGCTTCGGCAGTCGGTCGCCGACAACGAAGTGATATTGGTGGACGACGGTTCAACCGACGGCAGCGGCCATCTCTGCGACGAATGGTGTGCCAGCCATGAGCGTTTTCGCGTGGTTCATCAAGAAAACAAAGGACTGAGCGAAGCACGCAACACTGGCATCCGTTTGGCAGCAGGCGAGTGGATCACCTTTGTCGACTCCGACGACTTCCTGGCTCCCGACACCTATGCTCGCGTCATGCAGCAGTTGCGTGAGGGCGACGACATGATTGAGTTTCCCATATTGCGCTTCTACGGTTCAGAAAAACAGTCGCTCCTGAATTTCGTTCCCAGCGTCTGCCAAGACGCCACGCGCTATTGGATTGAAAACCACGGACATGAACACGCCTATGCTTGTAACAAGATATTTCATGCGTCTGTGTTCCGCAACGTGCGCTTTCCCGCCGGCGTCATTTTTGAAGACGTACACACCATGCCCCTCGTGCTTCGTGAAGTCAGGCAGATACGTCAAACCGATGTCGGCCTCTATTATTATTGCCAAAACCCTCGTGGCATAACCGCCACCGCCACCGGCGCCCACCTCCTCTCGTTGTTGCACGCCCATCTCGACCATTGGGACGTGACGCGCAGTGCGGAATATTACCTCCATGTCGTGAACATACAACTCGACGTCTGCCGCCTCACCGGCATGCCGCCCATCCTGCCGAAGGCACGCAGCCTTCCGATGGTCCACTTGCCGCTGCGTTTGAAAATCAAGGTCATATTGTTGAAACTATTTGGAATTAACGGATTATGCTTCATCAACAAACTTCTGTGGAAAATCCGCCGCGCCCGTTGATCAGCTTCATCATCCCCTGCTACAACGAGCCTCGGGAAATGCTCACGGATTGCATTGAGAGCATTCTCTCTCTGCCGCTTCGGAGTGAAGAGCGCGAAGTCATCGTCGTGGACGACGGTTCCGCCACGCCCATTGCCACGTTTCTTGCCCCCTACGGTGAAGCCCTCCAGCTCCTTCGTCAAGACAACCTCGGCCTGGCAGCGGCCCGCAACACCGCGTTGGAATGTGCGCGGGGCACCTATGTGCAGTTTGTTGACAGCGACGATCGCCTCATTCCCAGCCAGTATTCCCATGTCATTCGCGAAATCAAAAACCGCCGCCCCGACATCCTCCTCTTCGGATGGACACGGAGCGAGCATTTCAGAGAATGCAGCGCTTGCCGCCCCATGACCGATGGCGTTTCCCATCTTTTGAAAAATAACATTCAGGGCTCGGCTTGCCATTACGTTTTTCGCTTCGACCTTCTTGGTAGCCTACGTTTCCCCGTCGGCCTCTTTCATGAAGACGAGGCTTTCACACCGCTGCTATTCCTTCGCGCCAAAACACTTCTGCCCACCGACATCACGGCCTATTTCTATCGCCGCTGCCCATCCTCAATCACCACGCGCCGTTCGCGTTCCCATTTCGAAACGCGCCTCAACCATTTGCTGGCCGTTATCAAGCGCCTGCGCGATGAGACGTGCCATTTGAAAGGAAATGCAAGCAAAGCCTTGGATCGTCGTGTTTCCCAACTGACGATGGACTATATATACCAAGCCGTTATGCTCCTGCGCTCCCGAAAAGACCTGTTTTCTCATGTCCGTCTTCTGAAGACCAACGGTCTTTATCCGTTGCCCGTGAGGCGCTACACCCTGAAATATTTCTTCTTTTCGTTGCTCGCCAACACCTCTGCCGGACTCTGCCTTCTCCGCCTCCTGTTGCCTCTGGCAAAGCCGGAGGAGTAAGCCTGGGCGCTCCAAACGCGTAGATGCATACCCATTTTTCCGCCGTCCCAGTTTGTTTGTCGTGCCTCATCTCCGTGGCAGACAGAAATACATCCGTTGTCTGTTAAGCAGACAGAATGGAATCTTGCTTAGCGGTAGTTCACAAATTAAACATCATACATCACCTCTCCCTTCCTTCCCCTTATATATCCTCCCCAAATGAAAATACTGTTGATAGGAGAATACAGCAATGTCCATGCCACCCTTGCCCAAGGCCTTCGCTCATTGGGCCATCATGTCGTGGTGGCTTCCAATGGCGATTTTTGGAAAAACTATCCGCGCGACCTCGACTGGGCCCGTTCCGGAACCTCACGTTTTGCAGCCTTACGCCTGATGGCAAGAATCTGTTCCGATTTGCCGCGTCTTCGCGGTTTCGACATCGTGCAGTTCATCAACCCCGTTTTTGCCGAGCTCAAGGCAGAGCGCCTGCGTCCCTTCTATCGTTACCTCCGTCGCCACAACAAACGCGTCATCCTCTGTGCTATGGGGATGGATTGGTTTTGGGTGCACACCTGCACGCATGAAAAACCGCTCCGTTATAGCGATTTCAACATCGGCGCTGAAACGAGAACCAATGCCGACGCAGTCAAAGAACGGAAAGACTGGCTGGGAACGGCCAAAGGGCAACTCAACAAATTCATCGCCCGCGACTGCGATGGCATCGTTGCAGGGTTGTATGAGTATTACGTGTGTTACAAGCCTGCCTTTCCTGAGAAAACCGTCTACATCCCTCTCCCCATCCATTCCAAGCCCGAAATGCTGCGCCAGTTGCAGGCACACCCCCATCAGGGTCCTCTACGCCTTTTCATCGGCATCAACGAGCGCCGCAGCGAATATAAGGGAACAGACATCATGCTGCGGGCGGCCGAAGCAGTTGCACGGCAACACCCCTCAGAAGTGCAGTTGCGCGTGGCGCGTTCCGTGCCGTTCCGCCAGTATGTTGAGATGATGAACGGCAGTGATGCCATTCTCGATCAGCTCTACAGCTACACCCCCTCCATGAATTCCCTGGAGGCCATGTCGCGCGGCCTCGTCTGCATTGGCGGTGGCGAGGAGGAACACTATCGTCTTCTTGGCGAAGCCCAGCTGCGCCCCATCGTCAATGTGCAGCCCAACTACGAAAGCGTTTATTCTCAGTTGGAAAAACTGGTGGCCAACCGCCACCGCATTGATGATTTGAAGCGTCAGAGCATAGAATATGTCAATCGGCATTACGACCACCTACTCGTGGCAAAAAAATACGAGGCGTTTTACGAGCGCATTTTGCAGAACGAGGGAGAGGGGAGAACTTCGGACTTTTGAAGGGAAGGATAAACCGGGACGACGCAGAAAAACGAAGAATCCACCGCAACCCAGGAATGGATATATTGCGGATAACGTCGGTGCCGCAGACCATTCCCCTCCGAATAAGTAAACTTTTGAACTCATTATCTCCAATTCAATCTTGCTAAAATCCAATTCCATCTCCATGAAATTGGCAACCACTGGTTTTACGTATTTTGTAAAACTATTAAAGGTTATCTACTCGCGGCCGAGGGTAATGCTACTCTCGGCCGCAGGTAGCGCTACTCTCGGCCGCAGGTAATGTTACTCTCGGCTGCGAGTAAACAACTTTGTCATATTCAGAAAGAGCCTCAATCCTTCTGCGTAGGGTGTTCAAAATACAGAAAAATCTCTGCATGATTTTTGACCAAATAGCATGGCGGTTGCGGCACAGCTGAAAGGGGCACCGCGCGGATATTTGGCGAAGCTCTGGGGCGAAGCACTGTAGCTCACTTTGCTCGCAATGTGAGGGGGACGAATATTATGGCGGCCAAGCACGAGCAGAAAATCCAACAAAGTCATGCCCAAAAGCGCTGGTCATGTTCGCTACGTGTTCGTGGCCCTCACTTTGCGAGCAAAGTGAGCTACAATGCTGGCGCCGCAACAGACGATTATGCGAGCCAGTGCAAATCTCCTTGCGGTTTAATGAATCTTTTGGTCAGTCCCAATATAAAAGGTGGACAAGCAATGCCACGCATGAAGCGTTGGTTTGCTTGTCCACCTTGTTTTTCAATGTTTTTTCCTGCCAGAATTTGCTCCCTTCTTTTTCCTTCGGAACAGCGATTTGAAATTTTTGAAGTCGCGTTTCAGCAAGATGCCGACGCCCTGTGTGGTCATCGACGACTTGGAGAAATAGCGGTCGTTGGTTTCGCTGTAGGCCTTTAGACTGATGTTTCCTGAGGGTGTTAGGAGATAATTGATGTCGAAGTCGCCCACGAAGTTCGTTGTTGAAGTGGGGCGTTCGCGGTAGCCGAACATGCCGTTGACTTGCAGGCGGTTGTTGAGTAGGCGTCCGCTGAGCAGTCCTCCCACTTCCATGTCGCTCCATCCCACTTGCCCTGTCGACAGGTTGGCGCCGAAGGTCCAGTTTGAAGCGCCGATGGCGTTTGAGATGATGTTGTTGAGTTGGCCGCTCAGTGTGTTGGAGAGGAAAGACTTCATGGCCACACTGCTTTGCGACTGTCCGTCGGCGGCGGCATCGGTGGCGGCATAGTTGTAATTATAGAACCTGCCGACTCCCAGCAGATAGAGAATTTGGCGGTTCATGTCTTCGTCGGTGGCAATGAGCTGGCGCACCATCTGCTTGACGTCGTCGCTAACGGTTGGGAGGTTGAGGCCGAAGGTCACCTGTGGTGCTCCCGCCTTGCCGCCCAGGTTGAGAATGCAGTCGGCCCGTACGGATTTGTCGGCGAAGTTGAAGCCGAGGTCGGCCAATGATACGGACGGCACGGTGTAGACGGCTTTCAAGTCGAGGTCGGCCTCATAGGGGTCGCCGGCGAAGTTGATTGTTCCGCCTTGTTGCATCTGGAAGTCTTTGTGGATGACGTCTTGAATGACCATCTTGAAGAGTCCTTGTTGCACGGTGTAGGTGCCAAACATCTGGAAGTTGCCTTTGTTGTAGTAGGTGGCACGGATGGACCCCGTTCCCGAAAGCGTGATATTGTCGCCCGTCTTGGCGTCGGTCACCACGCGGAGCTTTGCTTCTGGCGCCATGTCAAAGCGGAAGTTGAGGCGTATGTCGGTGGAGGATTCCAAATCGTCGTCGTCCTTGTTGGCAACGGTTTTTGCTGCGGGCTTTGTTGCTGATGCTTGCAGGAAGAGCGAGTCGGGGGACATCGCTTCATGTTCCGTTGGTTGCAGGCGCAACTGATGGCTGATGGAATCAATGCGTTGCAGGACGTCGGCTTTGTCGCGGAATTGCAGCAAGGCACCATCAGTGCTTGTTTCTGGGTTGTCAACGGTGTAGACCAGCAGGGTGCCTTTGTCTGGGCGCATGTCGATGTCGGCACTGAAGGCTCCGGGCTTGCCATATAGATGAATGCGCCCCGTGCCGTTGGCCGTGGCGTAAAACGGCATGTCAATGCTTCGTGGGCGGTCGTAGATGCGCAGTTGCTTGGAGTCTGCCGTGAAATCATATCTGAAGTTCTTCAGATGGTCGTGGAGCAGTGTGCCGCGAACGCGTCCTCGGCCGCCTTGGTCGTCGGTGATGTCGTAGTTTTCAAACGCGAATGTTCCCGAACTGATGTTGACGGTGCCATCGGCCAGGTGGTAGCTGGTGCCTATGGGGTTGACTGTGGCATAGATGTTGGCTTGCTCTGTTCCCTCAAAGTCGATTTCTTTGAAGGGGCCGTGGATGCGGCAGTTGCCCGTTGTTCGCCCGTTGAGGTTGCTGAAGATGTCGGGTAGATAGCGGCGCAGGAAGAGCAGTGTTGTGTTTTTGCTCGCCACGTGGAGGTCGAGGCCTTTTTCTCCGATGCCCACGTAGCCATTGACCATAGTGTTGCCCACGCCGGCCTCGTTGATATTGGCTTTTAGGTGTAGGCGCTTGTCGGCCGTTGAGAAATCTCCGCGGATGTGGGCGTCGCCCATCAGGGCATCGTTGAATCGGAACTCTGGCAAATGCAGGTTGGCTTTGATGCAGATGTTTCCAGCGGAATTGGGTGCGAGACGGGCCAGACCCGTTGCCTTTCCAGAGAAAGACACTGGCTTGAGGTCGATTAGGCTCAGGATGTAAGACACCTCGATTTTGTTCAGGTGTACTTTCAGGCTGTCTGTCGTGTTGGAAGAGAGAAGGCCGTTGATGTTCAGCGATTGGTCGTTATGGCTGAGCGAGAAGTTGCTGACTTGCAGTCCGCGCTCATCGATGGTGACGCGGCTCGGCGCGATTTGCCATAGGGTGTCGGCCATGACGAATTGCGAAGGGATGAACTCCGTGTTGACACACGTTTTGCCATGCAACGACTTGGAGAAATCGGAAACGGCGTTGAGCGCTCCTTGGTATCTGTGGGTCGTGCCGTCGTCCCAACGGAAGGTGGTGTGCACTCTTCCCGCCTTCGTTTCTGCGTTGAGCGCCACCTTGAGGTCGGTTTCGCCCACTCTTTTCGTTCCCTGAATCAGGGCGCTCAGATCGCCGTTGTCGCCTTGGAGATAGCAGCGGAAGTCTTTGAACGAGAGGCTGCCGTAGTTGAGTCTCGGCGTGTTCATCAATAGGGCAGAGCGTTCGCCACAGGGCGACAGGTAGCCGTTGATGTTGACCGTTTCGTCGAAGTCAATGGGGAGGTTGAGAACGGCCTGGAAAAAGTCGGGCTGAAGAAGTTGTGCGGAAATGCTCCACTCGCAATCGGGAGATTGGGAGCGGGAAGGTTCTAAGCGCTGTTTGCTTGAAAGCGTGGGGAGCGCACAGGAGAGCAGATTGTTGAGGTTGTCTTTCAGTGCTGGCAACGACAAAGGTCCGTCGATGTCAACATTAGCGAAATCACTTGTCAGGCAAGCATGCGTTCCACGTGAAGAAGGCGTGAGTTTTATTTCAAGGTGCTTCAGGTGGTAGGGGCTCGCTTCTGGGGAGAAGGGGAGTTTGAAGAATTGCGACAACGACAATTCCCCCTCTTTCAGTTGGCCAGACACGGAGGGTAGCGACATTTGCACGTGGCCCATATAGATGGCGCTTCCCAACAGATGGTTGAGGTGGAGCGCTGGCGTGTTGAGGCGTTTCACATTGATGTCGGCCTGGAGCGAGGAGAGTTTTTTGCCGTTGAAAGCCCCTTGGAGCTCGGCTTTGAAGTCGGCATTTAGGTCGTTGAGGGCCATGCGTGCCACGGCTTCCCGACCATTCCATTCTCCGTTCAGACTGATGCCTTGATAGGCATATCCTTGGTATTCAGCATGGTCGACCAGGGCAGTGGCCGAAAGGCTTGTGAACTGCTTCTTTTGGGTCTTCGCATGCACATCGGCGTGAAACGTGACATTCTTTGGTAGATTGCTCTGACCGAGAATGTCGGCGACTTGCAGTCGAGAGGATGAAATTTGCGCCATGTAGGCTTCGCCGCGCCAATGGAGCGAGGCATAGAGGTTGCCAAGGGGCGATGTCGCGTCGGCATTGACCCATTTGACGCCGTCGCTCTCGAAAAATCCGTTGGCCTTGAGGTCGACGGAGCCGAGGCGTTTGGCAATGTCGGCTTCCTTCTGGCGGCTGAATGTCGAAAGGAGGTCGGCGGCAAGTTCGCTTTCCAAATGCAGCTTGTCAATGCTTCCGTTGACCCTGTTGATGACGCCTTTTTTCCGTTGCATGAAAGCGTGGGCCTGCATGCTCATGCGTTTGTTTTCTTCTTCCAGACGGATGGTGTTGATTTTCACCGCCTCGGGTTTGATGTCAAACTTTGCGGAGAGGTTGAGGGCGTAGGGCGTTTTTTTGAAGACGGGGACGAAGCAGGAAAGGTCGTTGAGCGAGATTCTTGCCTGCTCAATCTGTCCGTGTAGCGTGACGGTCTTTAAGAAGACACCGGGCTTCGTTAGGTCGTAGTCTGCTTGCAATTCGTCTTCCGTAAATTGGGAGTGGGGCAGGCGGAGTTCAAACTGCGTGACGGCCATGTGGCGTTTGTTGGCGGCCAGGCGGAATGAGAAAGACTGGACATCGAGGCCCGACTGCTCCTTGAAATCAAGACTGCGGACGCGCAGGTTGATGCTGTCTTGCGTCAGCGTTTTGAGACTGATGTTGGCGTTCAGACGGTTCACACGGAGGTGTGAAGCGTTTAGGCGCCCAGGTGTTTGGGGCTTGTAGTACTCCTCATATCCGAAATCCAAGCGGCGGATGATGAGCGAATTGAGCGTCAGGTTGAGGTGTGACGGTTCTTTTGAGTCAGACTTGAAGGCATCGAGCACAAACTGATAGTTGGCCGCGCTGTCGGCTTTTGTCTTATAGAGATTGATTTTTCCGTCGAGCAGAGAAACAGAGCGGAGAGACACCCGTCCGTCAAGCAGTGCGCGATATTCTATCTTGGCAGACATCAAATTGCTGGTAAGCATCGGGGTGCGTTGCCTGTCTTCGATGTACACGTCGTGCAGAATCACACGGTTGAACAAGCCGATTTCCACGCGGCTAATCTTTACTTCGGTGCCCAACTTCTCTTTAAGCGCATTCTCCACCATGTCGGCAAGAAGATGCTGGATGGGCGTGAAGTTCACGACAAACAGCAGAAGCAGGTATCCTCCTAAGAGAATGCCTGCAACAATGCGTGCTATGTTTCTAAATCGTGTGATAGGCAGATGGGATAATTGGATAATGTATATACGATATATGCTGCCTTTAATGTTCAGCGTGTATGATTAAATAGGGTATTCAAAATCCAGAAAAACCAAGTAGATGGAGATTGTGCGAAAAAGCCTTGTCTGCGGCCCTGTGCGGGCTGAAAGCCCAACAAGTCCAGAGCCCAGGGCAACGCCCTGGGTACCATGTCCCCATTCCCTACGCCCTGTAAGGGCAAAAGTAAAAGCCAACCATTCGCCCATACTTTTGCCCTTGCAGGGCGTAGGCGTTTATACGCTGATACCCAGGGTGTTGCCCTGGGCTGTGGACTGGTTGCCCTTTCAGGGCGCTCCTTTTCGCGCTTTGTTCGTTTATCATGTGCGCATGCTTCGCCACTTGTTGTTTGGCAAAAAAACGCGCAGAGATTTTTCCGGATTTTGAACGCCCTACTTAGTTGTTGTATTCCTTCGCCAGTCCGCCTTCGCTCGTTTCGCGGTAGAGAGAAGGCAGGTCGTGTCCTGTTTGCTTCATGACTTCCACCGCTTTGTCGTAGGAGATGCGGTGGATGCCTTCTGCGTATGTGGCATAGATGTTGGCGTCGAGAGCTCGGGCGGCGGCATGGGCGTTGCGCTCGATGCAGGGGATTTGCACCAGTCCGCAGATGGGGTCGCAAGTCATTCCGAAATGGTGTTCCAAGCCCATTTCAGCAGAATATTCAATTGTTGCGAGACTTCCGCCGAAGATATAGTTGGCTGCGGCAGCGGCCATGGCACAGGCCACGCCGACTTCTGCCTGGCATCCCGCTTCGGCACCAGAGATGGAGGCCAGGCTCTTGGCGATGTTGCCAATCAGTCCAGCTGTTGCCAAGGCGTGCAGAATGCGTTTGTCGCTGAATTTGCGGCTCTTTTGGATGTGATAGAGCACAGCGGGGACAACGCCGCAGGCACCGCAGGTCGGGGCCGTGACGATGCGTCCGCCAGAAGCGTTTTCTTCACTGACGGCCAGAGCGTATGAAAATACCAATCCACGCGTTTGCAGGTTGGCACCGTAGCCCATCGCTTTGATGTAATAGTCGGGGGCTTTGCGTCGTAGCTTGAGGCAACCTGGGAGAACGCCTTCGTTGTCAAGGCCGCGCTCAACGGCTTCGCGCATCACCTGCCATACTTCCGCGAGATATTCCCAAATGTCTGGGCCTTCGCATTCTTCAACGTATTCCCAGTAGCTCTTTCCGCGATATTCACACCATTGCTTGATGTCTTCCAGATGGTCGAGGTCATAAAGGTCGGGAGTCTCAAGCGTGTTGACACCTTCTTCTGCCAGTGCGCCTCCGCCGATACTGTAAACCGTCCATTCATCGTGCAGTTGCCCGTTGTCGTCCACAACGGCGTATTTCATTCCGTTGGGGTGGAAGGGAAGAACGATTTCTGGATGCCAGATAAATTCCGTCCGGTCTTTTCCCAATACGTTGTAGATGGCCCAATCTGTCAAGTGGCCTTTGCCTGTTGCCGCCAAACTGCCGTAGAGCGTCACTTGGAAGCGCTTGGCGCCGGGATGGCGTTTGAGGTATTGTTCGGCAGCCGTGCGTGGTCCCATCGTATGGCTGCTTGAAGGACCTTGACCTATTCTGTATAACTCTTTTAAACTCTTCATTTCGTATGTGTTGTGAAAAATCTCCTTCGCAGGAGTTTCTGATGTATGGGCAAACTGCTTAGGGCGTTTGCCCCGATTGGTGTTTAGGCATGTTCTTTGATGATGCCGCGGCGGTAGGCAAATAATAGTTTTTCGAGGTCAACGATTTGCTCGCGCAGTTCGCGGCCTATGTCGGTGTCGGCTACCATGGCGCGATGTCCGGTCAATTCAACGATTTGCGTGGTGCTACGGATGTCCGTGCCGTTCAGAATGGCTTCTTCGGTTGATGAGAAGGGTTCGTGCTGCACCAGCTGAAAACCGCGGCTGTGATAAACCAAGGTGTATCCGGCAATGCCCGTTGTGTCGTGATAAGCTTTTGCAAAGCCGCCGTCAATCACCATCAGTTTGCCGCCCGCCTTAATCGGGTTCTCGCCCTTTCCGACGCGAACTGGCACGTGGCCGTTGATGATGTGCCGGTGCTGACCTTTGACGCCAAATTCGTCCATGATGTGATCGCACACGTCGGGGTTGTCGCGTAGCGTGTAATACCAGCCCTTTTTCTCGTTATGCGTTTCCTTGTCGGCAACGAAGTAGCGCTCGAATGTAGACATCTTGGATTTGTCGAACAACGGAGAATCAGGACCGCACCATAGATACCAAAAGTAATCGCGTGCTTGTGAGCGTTCATCAGCGTCCGCCTCTGTGTCGAAGGCGGTGCGCACCATTTGGTCGATGCGCTCCATGAGTGCCTGTCCTTTGGCTTTCACGTTGCCAACGAGCACTTCGCGCAGGCTGCCGTCTTCATTGACAGGGACAGAAGCGTGGAAGAGAAGGTTGGAATTGTAGATGCCGTACATGCTACCATGATAGAGCAGGCAGTTGACGTGTCGTTGCAGGCGGTCGCTGATGAGGAAGGAGTGTTTCAGCCTTTCCATCAGTTCGGCTTCCTCGTGCGTCAGTTTGTAAGGATCCTTCGGGTCGATGGTCGGGAAGTCGTTTTCGAGCAGCGGATGCGTTTTGCCATACAGGCAGATGGTGCCGTCTTCGTGGTTGATGTGTTCCAGCAGGCGGCGGTCGTTCATCCCCCATTCAGGATGCGCTCCGTAAAGTTGCCCCTCCAGTTTAAACTGGATGATGGCCATTGCCTTGTGCATCTGAGTGATGAGGCGTATCGTCTTCTCGTTGTGTGCGTCAGTCCCATTTTCTATTTTGGGAATAAATGGCGTGTTGGCGCCGTCTTTGTACGTCTCCATGGCAAAGGTTGCCAGAGGCACCATGTTGATGCCATAGCCCTCCTCAAGCGTTTGCGTGTTGGCGTAGCGCAACGAAAGGCGCAACACGCTTGCAATACAGGTTTCGTTTCCAGCGGCGGCTCCCATCCACAGAATGTCGTGGTTGCCCCATTGGATGTCCAGATGATGGTAGTTGCAGAGCGTGTCCATAATCAGATGGGCACCTGGTCCGCGGTCATAAATGTCACCGAGGATGTGCAGACGGTCGATGGCCAGGCGCTGGATGAGGTAGCAGATGGCTATGATGAAATGGTCGGCGCGGCGCGTGCCGATGATGGTTTGGATGATGACGTTGAAGTAAGCCTGCTTGTTGTGGTCCTCCGTCGACTCGTGCAGCAATTCCTCAATGATGTATGCAAATTCTTCAGGCAGGCTCTTGCGCACCTTTGAACGTGTGTATTTGGAGGATACATTGCGGCAGACGGTGATTAGCTGGTTGAGCGTCGTCTGGTAATAGTCGGCCAGATTCTTGTCATTTTGCTTGACCAGTTCCAGTTTCTGCTCAGGATAATAAATCAAGGTGCAGAGGTCCTTCTTCTCCTGTTCGCGCAGGGTGTTTCCGAAAAGTTCGTTCACCTTTCGCTTGATGTTTCCAGAGGCATTTCGGAGCACATGCTGGAAAGCCTCGTTCTCTCCGTGCAGGTCGGCGAGGAAATGCTCCGTCGACTTCGGAAGATGAAGAATGGCCTCCAGGTTGATGATTTCAGTCGTCACCTTAGAGATGGTTGGGAAATCACGTGCCAACAGTTTAAGGTAACGAACGTCGGATGCGACGTCTTTATAGTCTGGTCGGTTGATTTTTGCCATAGTCGGGAAAACTTTTTAGTAATGGTGAAAGAATAAGTTGATCAATTTTGACCTGTATTTTTGTTGGTTTTGGAATTTGGAAGAGGGAGCATAGCGGGCTATGTGACCGATGACAAATTTCAAAAACGGCGAAAAGACAGGGCATAAAAAATAACTTCTTGCTTCTCAAAATTGGTCAAGTTATTTTTTTACCATTACTTACCATTATTTGGTATGCTGTCTGTTTATCGGAAAAGCATATTGCCGTCAACGGTTTTCCAGGATCCTCCAGCGGGACGCAGTTTGACAGAAGCGTCGTCCCAGTAGGTGGGCCATCCTTCGAAAATGCCGCCGACAAAGGTGACCTTGAAGCGGTGCAGGCCCTTGGCCAAGGCTATTTCGGCGTTGTTGGGCGAATAGCGTGGACAAGGCATTTGCGAATTGTCGATGAGCAGTTGACCGTCAATCCAAACCTGACTGTTGTTGCTTGAAAATTCGTAAACGCCGTCTTGGTCGATGTTGACAAAGCCTTCGGCTATGGCTGCGTAGTTCTCAACGTTGCGAACGTTGCCAGGAACACGTGTCTGTGTGCGGATGGGGCGCAAATCGGCAATTTCTTTTGTATAGTCTGGCGTTTGCGGCAATTGGTAGGGGCTTAGATACGTACCTTTATATACAGAGAGGTTTAGTCCGCTGAGCAGCGTGCGGCCTACTTTCTGTGCGGGGAGATAGTTGCTTTTCTTGACCTCGATGTCGCGGACGGGGCTCATGTCGCCAGAAGGCAGGACAGAGGCAACGCGCAATCGGGTGCTTTGCGTCAGCGTGAGGGGAGCCGTGTATGTGGGTGATTCCAAAGTGGGCGTCGTTCCGTCAGTGGTGTAGACAATGCGCAATGGGCGTGGCGTGGTGAGGCTCACCTGTTTCTGGTCGACAAATGCGAGGTGGTTTAGGCTTCCACCAACTTGTGCCGGAACGGGAATGTGATAGTTGACATCCCATGCCTTCAGACGCTTAGAGGCATCGTTGTCTGCGCGGCGCACAAAGTCGGCATAGTTCTTCCGCTCCACGGGCGACCATGCCACTTCTGCCAAGGCCAATGCACGTGGAAACAGTCTGTATTCCAAGTTGGCAGCGTTGTAGATATACTCGCTCCAGCAATTCGCCTGCACGCCGAGCACATAGTTCTCCTGGTGGTTCTGGCGCAAGGTGGCCGGAATCGGGTCATAGTCGTAAACCTTTTTTAGGGTGGTGTAGCCGCCGATGGCAACGGGTTCCGTTGCTGGGTCGCTTTGGAAGGTGTCGAAATAATATCCTTTGTTGGAGGGCGTCATCAATACGTGGTGGCCCATGCGGGCAGCGGCAATGCCGCCGTCTTCGCCGCGCCATGACATCACAACGGCCGTCGTGTCGAGGTCGCCGCCTTCCAATATCTCGTCCCATCCGATGAGCTGCTTGCCCTTCTTGGCCAGGTGTTTGCTTATGCGAGCAATGAGGTAGCTTTGCAGTTGCGCTTCCTTTTTATAGCCCTGCGTCTTCATGCGCGTTTGGCAACTGTCGCATTTTGCCCATTCTCCGCGCGGAGACTCGTCGCCGCCGATGTGGAACAGTTTGCCAGGGAAGAGCGGCACCATTTCGTCGATGACATCTTCCAGAAAACGGAAGGTCGTTTCCTTTCCGGGGCAGAACACTACGTCTTCAACGCCCCAGATAATGCGCGGCGTCATTTGCTCGCCCTGGCATGAGAGCCAGGGATAGGCGGCAATGGCGGCCATGCCGTGTCCGGGCATTTCCAGTTCGGGAACGATTTCCACGTGGTGGGCTTTGGCGAAGGCCACCACTTCGCGCACTTCCTCTTGCGTGTAGAAACCGCGGTGTATGCTGCCGTCTCCTTCTACGCGCTGCGAACCGATGGTGGTCAGTTTGGGATATTTTTTGATTTCAATGCGCCATCCTTGGTCGTCGGTCAAGTGCCAGTGTACACGGTTGATTTTATAGGCCGACAACCGCTCAATTTCTTCTTTCACGGCGCTGACGGGCAGAAAATGACGGCATGGGTCGAGCATTACGCCGCGATAGGTGAAGCGTGGCGCGTCGTTGATGCTGACGGCGGGCATTTCCCATGAAACTTGGTTTAAGCCGTTGAAAGTCTGCTCTATTTCCGCTGGCAACAGCTGTAAGACAGACTGCATGGCATAGTAAAGTCCGGTTTCCGTAGAAGCCGTTGCCACCACCTTTTCCGGAGTGACTTCCAATCGGTATGCTTCCTTTCCCTTGATATTCTTGTCGATGGCGAAAGTGATGGCATTTTTGCTGCCCGCCTTGCCGCCTTTGAGCGTTATCTTGGATGCGCGTTTGAATTTTGCGGCAAACAATTTGGCCACGGTGCTGGCCTCTTTTCCTTTGCTCGCAATTCTCGTGTTGTTGTCGATCCTAAAAACTCCAGTGCCCTCGGTCATTTCCATGGGCGTCGGGATGATGTTGATGTCGCCTGCCGTCATGGCGTTTGGAAAACAGAGTCCAAGGCCAAGAGCAGCGGCTGCTATGAGGTTTTTTGCTTTTGCCATATCTTTTAAATGTGGTGTGTAAACGTAGCGTGTTTTATCTGCAAAAATAGTTCGATTTTCTGGATTGCACAAGTTATCTCCGCTTTCTTTTGACGCTGTGGAAGAAAAACAGGCATGACGAACTGCCCACTAAGAGTGGCGGCCCGTCATGCCTGCTTTCTTTATTCGAATGTTCATTCCTGCGGAGCGAGAAAGAGGCTCCAGTGCATTGGACTGGGTTTCTCGGCAATTAGTAATGGTTAAAAAATAACTTGACCAATTTTGTGGAGTAAGGAATAATTTCTTATGCCCCGTCAAAATTGGTCAACTTATTCTTTTACCATTACTTACCCGTATTTATATGATTTTCAATATCATGTTAAGATGCAGCAACCCTTCCATCATGAAAGGTTCTGACGTGGCTTGAAAGCCAAACTTTTCATAGAAATGCTGCTTCGTGAGCTGCGATTCGATTTTGATTGTATCGAAGTCTTTGAGGAAACGTTTGGCGGCGTCAATGGCAGCTTGGAAAATTACCTTTCCATATCCCTTTCCGCGCTCAGTGGAGATGACTCTTCCGATGCTCACATCTCCCAACTTCGTCCCAGCAGGGCATATACGACAAATGGCTACGGTCTTGCTGTCTTGCGTGATCCAAAGGTGGATGGCAGTCTGGTCGTTATAGTCAATGTCTTGGTAGACACAGTTTTGCTCAACGATAAAGACCGATGAGCGCACGTGCAGCAGGTTGTAGAGTTCTGATGTCGTGAGCTGGTCGAAAGTCTTGATGTGCAGCGTGCCTCCGTCGGCAAGTTCGTGCTTTTCGGAGATGCTGGATGGCGTCAAGGCATTGGTCTGTGTGTCAGTCGTTTCAGAAGGGCTTTGTGTGAACATCGTTTTAGTGTGTTTCTTTCAAGGGGGGGACTTTCAAGGGGGGGGACGTTTTGTTTTTCTATCCCTTTGTGGGTCGATAGCTTGTGAGGAAAGTGTTATTTGAAAACGAAATAAACGGCGGCCACCAAACAACAGAAGGCCACCATGTGGTTCCAATGGAGCGATTCTCCGCGGAAGAGCGTCGTGACGATTATGGTGAAGACAATCAGCGACACCACTTCCTGAATCACCTTAAGCTGTATGAGCGAAAACGGACCGCCATTGTCGACGAAGCCGATGCGGTTGGCCGGTACTTGGCAGCAATATTCAAAGAGGGCGACGCCCCAAGAGAACAGGATGACTGCAATCAGCGGCCAATGGGAACTCGTTCCCGTTTGTTGTAATTTGAGGTGGCCGTACCAAGCGAAAGTCATGAATACGTTTGAGAGAAGCAGAAGAAAAACAGTGTAGAATGCTTGCATTTTATGGGATATATATGTTTTGCGGGTGCAAAATTACAAGATTTCATTTGAAAAAAGGATGGCATGGTGTTACAAAATAATTCCGCGACAGAATAGGAGCGGCAAATAAGGGCGTTTTTGCAAGCCGGGCTTGTGGGATGGGGCGGTGGTAAGGGGAAACACTGGTGAGATAAAAATAAATCTGAAGGGAAAAGATGCCTTCATATCTTGTTGCCATTTTTTGAAAAGAGAACTGGCAGTTTCTCATCTGCCATCCTCGCTTCTTAAAATGCAGGCAGAGAGGCGGAGATGCGGTCCTTTATACTTAATTTATAGGGTGTTCGCAAAGAAAAAACGTCAAAATATTTGCCATGAAATAAAAAAGAAGTACCTTTGCACGCCGATTATTATCAAGTGGGCTCCTTAGGCCTGCGTCCGCATGAGCTGGCAATCTTGCTCATTGGCCGAGTGAGAAGGCCGTTTTAAGGCTTGCGGAAAAGATAAATATTAGTAGTTACACATTTTAAAAACAAAAGAAGAGTGGATACTTTAAGTTACAAGACCATTTCTGCTAACAAAGAAACTGCCCAGAAAGAATGGGTCGTAGTTGATGCTACTGACCAGGTTTTGGGTCGTCTTTGCACCAAGGTTGCCAAGCTTTTGCGTGGTAAGTACAAACCAAACTTTACTCCTCACGTAGACTGCGGTGACAATGTTATCATTATCAATGCCGACAAGGTAAGACTGACTGGTAAAAAGTGGACAGATCGCGTTTACTATACCTATACCGGTTATCCTGGTGGTCAGCGCGAACACACTCCTTCAAGCATCATGGCTAAGGAAAATGGTGCAGATCGTTTGCTCCATCGCGTAGTGAAAGGTATGCTTCCCAAAAACCGTTTGGGTGCTAAGTTGCTCAGCAACCTCTATGTTTACGAAGGCGCTGAACACAAGCATGAGGCTCAGAACCCCAAGGCAATTGATATTAACTTGTATAAATAATTAAAGCAGACATGGAAATTATCAACGCATTAGGTCGTCGTAAGAGCTCCGTCGCTCGTGTATATCTCACTGAAGGTACTGGTAAGATTACGATTAACAAGAGAGACTTGACTGAATACTTCCCTTCAACTATCCTCCAGTTCGTGGTTAAGCAACCATTGACTTTGTTGGATGTTGCTGAAAAGTACGACATCAAGGCTAACCTCGTTGGTGGTGGTTTCACTGGTCAGAGCCAGGCTCTCCGCCTCGCCATCGCTCGCGCTTTGGTTAAGGTTAACGCCGACGACAAGAAGGCTCTTCGCGCTGAAGGCTTCATGACCCGCGACTCTCGTTCTGTTGAACGTAAGAAACCAGGTCGTCCAAAAGCACGTCGCCGCTTCCAGTTCAGTAAACGTTAATATTCGGCCATTTACTGCTGGATTACGTTTAGCATCTAAACCATTGGGACTTCCCTTGGTGGAGAACTACCCGATGGCTGGTTGAACTAAAAACTCAGGGTGCAGGCGAAACGCTTGTGCCCAAACAACTCAAAAGAAAGTAAACGAATAAACAAATTTCAAAATGTCAAGAACAAATTTTGAAACCCTTTTGGAGGCTGGCTGTCATTTCGGTCACCTCAAGCGTAAGTGGAATCCTGCTATGGCTCCTTACATCTTCATGGAGCGCAACGGCATTCACATCATCGATCTTCACAAGACTGTAGCCAAGGTTGACGAAGCTGCTGAAGCTTTGAAGCAGATTGCTAAGTCTGGTCGCAAGATCCTTTTCGTAGCTACTAAAAAACAAGCCAAGGAAGTTGTTGCTGAAAAGGCAGCTTCTGTAAATATGCCGTTCGTTACGGAGCGTTGGCCGGGTGGTATGTTGACCAACTTCCCGACAATCCGTAAGGCTGTCAAGAAAATGGCCAATATTGACAAGTTGATGAACGACGGCACTTTCTCAAACCTCTCTAAGCGCGAAATCCTCCAGATCTCTCGTCAGCGTGCCAAGTTGGAAAAGAACCTCGGTTCTATCGCCGACTTGAACAAGCTCCCTGCTGCGCTCTTCGTTGTTGACGTATGCAAAGAGCACATCGCTGTTAAGGAAGCTCAGCGTTTGGGTATTCCTGTGTTCGGTATCGTTGATACCAACAGTGATCCTACGTCTATCGATTTCGTAATCCCTGCCAACGACGACGCTAACAAGAGCGTAGAGGTTATCCTCGAAGCTTGCTGCGGTGCCATCGCTGAAGGCGTTGCTGAACGCAAGGCTGAAAAGGTTGACGCTGAAGCCGCTGGCGAAGGCGAAAAGGGTCGCAAGCGTGCTGCCAAGGCTCGCGTAGAGAAGGAAGTTGCTGCTCCTGAAGCAGAAACTCCTGCAGCTCCAGCTGAATAATAAATCATTTTGTTAAAACCAATAGGGTAGGTTCTAAAACTGCATCAATGACGTGATTTTAGGACCTATTCTTATAAAAATACTACTATAACTATGGCAGTAGGATTAGAAGATATCAAAAAGCTTCGCACCATGACTGGTGCTGGTCTCGGCGACTGCAAGAAGGCCTTGACTGAAGCTAACGGCGACATCGAAGCCGCTATCGAAATCATCCGCAAGAAGGGTCAGGCTGTCGCTGCAAAGCGTTCTGACCGTGAAGCAGCTGAAGGTTGTGTTCTTTGTAAGTATGAAAACGGCTTTGCCGCTATCATCGCTCTCAAGTGCGAAACTGACTTCGTTGCCAAGAATGCTGATTTCGTGAAATTGGCTCAAGATATTCTTGACGTAGCTGTTGCCAACAAGTGCAAGTCTCTCGACGAAGTTAAGGCTCTGCCTATGGCTGGCCACACTGTTGCTGACGCTGTTACGGATCGTAGCGGTATCACTGGCGAGAAGATGGAACTCGATGGTTACAGCTTCATCGAAGGTGAGAATGTTTCTGTTTACGACCACATGGGCCGTCACATGCTCTGCACCATGGTTCAGACCAACAAGCCTGCTGAAGAACAGGCTCACAACATCGCCATGCAGGTAGCTGCCATGAACCCTGTTGCTCTTGACGAGGCTTCAGTTCCTCAGGCTGTTAAGGACGAAGAATTGAAGGTTGCCATCGAAAAGACCAAGGAAGAGCAGGTGAAGAAGGCTGTTGAGGCTGCTTTGAAGAAGGCTGGTTTCAACCTCTACATCGCTGAAAGCGAAGACCACCTCGAAGAAGGTATCCGCAAGGGTAACATCACAGAGGAGCAGGCACAGCAGATTCGCGATTTGAAGCAGGCAACTGCTGAGCAGAAGGCTGCCAACCTCCCTGAACAGATGATTCAGAACATCGCTAATGGTCGTATGAACAAGTTCTTCAAGGAGTCTTGCTTGCTCAACCAGGAATACATCCAGGATTCCAAGATGTCTGTAACTGACTACCTGAAGTCTGCCGACAAGGAACTGACCGTTGTTGACTTCAAGCGTTTCACGCTCCGCGCTGAATAATTGAACAATCAAATAAACAAAAAAATCCTCGCGAGGAAATTTCCTTCGCGAGGATTTTTTTTGTTTCTCTCTGTGGCAGATGTGCTGTTTGCCAATTCGTTAGGCAATATTTTCTCAGCATTTCGTCAATGTGTTTCCAAATGGAAAGCTGATAAAGCGTTTTTTTAATGACATTGCAACAGGACAACCGAAAGAAGAGGGCAGCAATGCCACCTTAAATCCCGCGCCGAGTAGTATTTTTAAAATGGTGGGTTTCAGAAGGATTCCTTGTCGGCGTTCCCTTGCTACGTCAGTTGATGTTGACCGCATTACTCTTCGTAATTTAAGGCCTTTACTTTTTAGCGAATCTGGGACGAGGCACGAGCGAATCTGGGACGAGACACGACCGAATCTGGGAGGAGGTGCGGTCGCGTCTGGGTCGAGATACGACCGCATCTGGGACAGTGTTCGCTAACAAATATAGAATTTGGTTTATTGGGGTTGTTGCACCATGTTTCACTAGGTGTTGCTATGTTGCTTGCGCGATGTGGTGGATTATATAGATGTTGCCCTGGCTTTCGGCACCGAGATACACCCTTTGAAAACGTCAAAAGCAAGTATGTTTTTTTATTGTGTTTGAGATTGCGGATGGTTTTCTTGTCTGTTATGTTTTCCATCCCGTTTAGTGTCTCGTCGGGAATCGCGTCGTTTATACGATGCTGTTGCGCCGTTTCTTATATTGTGCCGATTTTTCTTTGGCCAATGCCTGCATGTCAACTGCAACATCGACTTCGTCTACAATCTCCACTCCAGTCATTGTTTCGATAATGTCTTCCATTGATACCACACCTCGAAGACAGCCGTATTCGTCAACGATGATGGAGATATGTTCTCGTTTTTCGAGCATCTTTTCCCAGATGTGATACAGTGATTCTCCCTCACCGAAAGAAAGGATGGGACGTATCAAGTCAGACAGTTTTGTTTGGAATTTATCTTCCGACAGATATTTCAGCACCATGTCTTTCAAGACATACCCAGTGATGTATTCCTTGTCTTTGTCATATACTGGTATGCGCGAGAAATTCCATTCCTGCTGTTTGTAGAAGTCTTTGACCGTGAGATTCATGTTTGCTGATTCCACGACAATGAAAGGTGTCATTGCGTCCTTGGCCTTGATGCCCGACAAGCGGATGCAGTTCTTGATGATTTTGCTTTCAGACTCCCGGAAAATACCTTCGGTTGTGCCAACGTCAACCATTGCAGACACTTCTTCGCGGCTCATAGAGCTTTGTTTGCCCTTGGGCGTAAACACCTTCGTTATGAGTTCGGAAAGCAGCACAAGCGGATAAGTGATGACAATCAATATCCGTATGATTTTCGTGGACGGCATTGCGAGTGAGCGCCAGTAGGAAGCCCCGATGGTTTTCGGGATGATTTCAGAGAGCACCAGGATGAGCAACGTGAGCACGGCTGAGACGATGCCAAAATATTCTTCGCCAAAAAGTTTGATGGATTCAGCACCGACACCAGCAGAACCGATGGTGTGTGCGATGGTGTTGAGCGAAAGAATTGCACCTACCGGACGGTCGACATTGTCTTTATAGTCTTTCATCAAAGAGGCCGTTTTGTTGCCTTGGCTTTCCTTCATCGTGATGAAAGACATGGGGGTTGAGAGAAGCACCGCTTCAAGAACGGAGCATAGAAAGGACATCGAAAGTGCGCCTAAAAAATATAAGATGATTAAGCCCATTAATTATAAGTAGGTATTCAAAATTTATAATATCCATGTAGGGAAAAGCCAGTTTGATATGCATGACTGCATTCTTCTGCCATCTCTATGCGCCTCCTTTTGCGTCTGAACGTTGAGCGTCAAAGCGGTATCGCGCCATGGAACCAAAACGTTTTGGAAGGTTGCCCATCCGAAGTTCAAAGTTAACTATTTGGCGGCGATTCTGACCATTTTACAGGAGATAATTATGAATATTTAGTAGGCTGGTTTAAGTATTCTTTGGTTCATGCCTTCAATCTCACATTCAGCTGTGGATTGCGGATTATTGCTGTTCTGTGGTATAGTGCAAATGTTTTTATGTTTTTTTCGGGGTTCTTATTGATTTGCTAGTCCCCGCATGAGTATTATTACTGCCTTCAAAGCCCCGCTTTTTGCTATGCAGCTGTAAGTCGGCCAATTCCCAAGCCAGCATTTTTGTGAATTATCTGTCAGAATAAAAAACAGGCTCCCATCTATTCAGTTTGTGAAAGATGGGAGCCTGTTATGGTCATGCCAAGCAAGATGGTAGGGTAATGTCTCAAGTTGTTTCTTGTCGGCTGCTTGGCAGATTTACGGCATTATTTATTAATACTCCTGCCAGCACTTGATGTCGAGTTCGTCGAGCTTCACGGTGCAGAAAGCGTAGATGAAGGCCGATGCCAGGCGTGCGTTGGTGATGAGTGGTACGTTGAGGTCGATGGCTGCACGGCGAATCTTATATCCGTTGCTCAATTCGCCAGATGAGAGGTTCTTCGGCACATTGACCACCATGTCGATTTCATGGTTGTGGAGCATGTCGATGGCTTGCGGATGTCCCTCTTCGCTTGGCCAGTAAACGAGGTTGTTCTTGATGCCGTTTTCTGTTAGATAGCGGCTTGTTCCGCCTGTTGCGTAGAGCGTGTAGCCGTGAGCTTGAAGCATCTGGCAGGCAGCCAGCATTTCGGCTTTCTGCTTGCCGTCGCCAGTTGAAAGCAGAATGTTCTTCTTCGGGATGCGGTGGCCAACGGAGAGCATAGACTTGATGAGCGCAGTTCGTGAGTCTTCGCCCAGACAGCCGACTTCGCCCGTTGAAGCCATGTCGACACCGAGGACAGGGTCGGCTTTCTGCAAGCGGTTGAATGAGAATTGAGATGCTTTGATGCCGACGTAGTCGAGGTCGAAGAGGCTCTTGGCCGGTTTCTCCACTGGCAGGCCGAGCATGATGCGAGTTGCCAATTCGATGAGGTTGATTTTGAGAACCTTGCTGACGAACGGGAAGGAACGTGAGGCACGCAAGTTGCACTCGATGACCTTGATGTCGTTTTCTTTGGCGAGGAACTGGATATTGAACGGACCAGAGATGTGAAGTTCCTTGGCGATCTGCTTGGAAATCTTCTTGATGCGGCGTGCCGTTTCAACATAGAGCTTCTGCGGCGGGAACTGAATCGTGGCGTCGCCAGAGTGTACACCGGCAAATTCGATGTGCTCAGAAATGGCGTAGGCGATGATTTCACCGTCTTTTGCAACGGCGTCCATTTCAACCTCCTTGGCATGCTGCATGAAGCGGGAAACAACCACAGGGTGCTTCTTCGACACGTTGGCGGCCAATTTGAGGAAGCGTTCGAGTTCTTCCTGGTTTGAACATACGTTCATCGCAGCGCCAGAGAGGACATACGAAGGACGTACAAGTACAGGGAAGCCAACGCGCGAGATAAACTGCTGGATGTCGTCCATAGAAGTCAGTGCGCTCCATTCCGGCTGGTCAACACCGATTCTGTTGAGCATCTCTGAGAACTTTTCGCGGTCTTCAGCGTTGTCGATGTAGCGTGCTTGCGTGCCGAGCAGGTTCACGTTTTCAGCATCCAGGCGCATTGCCAGGTTGTTAGGAATCTGTCCACCCGTAGAAACGATGACACCGTAAGGCATTTCCAGTTCGATGATGTCCATCACGCGTTCGAAGGTGAGTTCATCGAAATAGAGGCGGTCGCACATGTCATAGTCCGTTGAAACCGTTTCCGGGTTGTAGTTGATCATGATGCTGCGATAGCCTTCGCGGCGGATGGTGTTGAGCGCCTGAACGCCACACCAGTCAAATTCAACAGACGAGCCGATGCGGTATGCACCAGAACCGAGCACCACAACCGAGCGCTTGTCGTGTTCAAACTGGATGTCGTGTGCAATGCCGCTGTAAGTTACATAGAGGTAGTTGGTCTGAGCTGGATACTCAGCTGCCAACGTGTCAATCTGCTTTACAACGGGAACGATGCCAGCTTGTTTGCGGCGTGCACGAACAGCCATGATGGCCTTTTCGATGTCCATGTCTTGCTCCATACCAACGGCGCGTGCAATCTGGAAGTCGGTGAAGCCCTGAATCTTGGCTTTTCGCATCAATTCGTTGTCGAGCACGTTGATGCTGGTGCAAGCGTGGAGTTCCTGGTCGGTTTTGTGGATGTTATAGAGTTTCTGGAGGAACCAGCGGTCGATTTTCGTCAGATCGTGAATCTGGTCGATGGTATATCCAGCCTTGAAAGCCTTTTCAATGACAAAAATACGCTTGTCGGTCGGTTCGCGCAGAGCCTCGTCAACGTTGTCAATCTTGATTTCCTTATTGTCGACAAATCCGTGCATGCCCTGGCCGATCATGCGGAGGCCTTTCTGAATCACTTCTTCGAAGGTGCGGCCGATGGCCATCACTTCGCCGACGCTCTTCATGGAAGAACCCAATTCGCGGTCAACGCCACGGAATTTTCCCAAGTCCCAGCGAGGGATTTTGCAGACAACGTAGTCGAGTGCTGGTTCGAAGAAGGCGCTTGTTGTTTTCGTCACAGAGTTCTTGAGCTCGAAGAGGCCGTAACCCAATCCCAATTTGGCGGCAACGAAGGCCAAAGGATAGCCCGTTGCTTTTGATGCCAAGGCTGAAGAGCGCGACAAACGGGCGTTGACTTCGATGACGCGGTAGTCTTCAGAATTGGGGTCGAAGGCATACTGAACGTTACATTCTCCGACGATACCCACGTGGCGTACGATGCGGATGGAGAGCTCGCGGAGCTTGTGGTATTCAGAGTTCGTGAGAGTCTGCGATGGTGCGATTACGATACTTTCACCTGTATGGATGCCGAGCGGGTCGAAGTTTTCCATGTTGCAGACCGTGATACAATTGTCGAAACGGTCGCGCACCACTTCGTATTCAATTTCCTTCCATCCCTTCAAGCTCTTTTCAACGAGTACCTGTGGAGAGAATGAGAACGCCTTTTCAGCCAGTTTGTTGAGCTCTTCCTCATTGTCGCAGAAGCCGGAACCCAAACCGCCGAGGGCGTAGGCAGCGCGGAGAATCACTGGATAGCCCAGTTCTGCTGCAGCCTGACGTGCCTGTTCGATGGTTTCGCAGGCTTCGCTCTTGATGGTTTTGACGTTGATTTCGTTGAGCTTGCCGATGAAGAGTTCACGGTCTTCCGTGTTCATGATGGCTTCAACGGGTGTGCCAAGCACCTGAAGGTTATATTTCTCCAAGATGCCGCTTTGGAAAAGTTCCACGCCGCAGTTCAAGGCCGTCTGTCCGCCGAAGGCGAGCATGATGCCTTGTGGACGTTCCTTTTCGATGACCTTTTCAACGAAAAAGGGAGTGACAGGCAGGAAGTAGATGCGGTCGGCAACACCTTCTGACGTCTGTACTGTGGCGATGTTCGGGTTGATGAGAACCGTTTCGATGCCTTCTTCCTTGAGGGCCTTCAGTGCCTGAGAACCAGAATAGTCGAATTCGCCCGCTTCACCGATTTTAAGTGCGCCAGAACCTAAGAGGAGAACTTTCTTTATATCGTTTGACATATTATCTTGTTTTAATGTGGTGTGATTTAGATAAGCAGGTGGCAGGAATCTTTCTTCTATCTGGAAAGCTCCGTTGCTTCGCGGATATGAAACGGATTCTCTTGTCCTAATTATTCCTTATATATTAGTCGTGCCCACCAGCTTAATGGTCATTTGTTTACAGCAGTTTTACGAAATCATCGAAGAGGAACTCCGTGTCGACAGGACCGCTGCATGCTTCCGGATGGAACTGTGCAGAGAACCAAGGATTCGTTTTGTGTCGAACGCCCTCGTTAGATCCGTCGTTCATATTGATGAACAATGGTTCCCAATCGCTTGGAAGCGTGTTGTTGTCAACGGCATAGCCGTGGTTTTGGCTGGTGACGAAGCAGCGGTTCGTGCCCACCATACGCACTGGCTGGTTGTGGCTGCGGTGTCCGTATTTCAGTTTGTAGATAGACGCTCCGGCCGCTTTTGAGAGCAACTGGTTTCCCATGCAGATGCCCATGCAGGGGCGAACGTTTGGATTTGCAAGGAACTTCTTGATGTTGGCAACGGCATCAGCGCAAGTGTCGGGGTCGCCAGGGCCGTTGGCCAGGAACAGACCATCGAATTCCATGTCGTTGAAATCATAATTCCAAGGCACGCGGATGACCTCTACGCCGCGGCGGATGAGGCAGCGGATGATGTTGTTCTTCACGCCGCAGTCAACGAGAACCACTTTCTTTTCAGCTCCCTCGTTGTATCGGATAATTTCTTTGCATGAAACCTTTGCCACATAGTTCACGCCATTGTATTCTGCAGTCGGGATATTGTTGGGCTCATCGTCGAAAACGATTTTTCCCATCATCACGCCATGTTCACGGAGTACCTTCGTCAGCTCTCGCGTGTCGATGCCTGTGATGCCTGGCACCTTTTCGCGCTTGAGCCAGTCGCCGAGACTTTCAACGGCATTCCAGTGGCTGTATGTCTCGCTGTAATCACTCACGATGATGGCCGAGGCATAAATTTTGTCACTTTCCATAAAGGTGGCCAATTTGTCGTCTCCAACCGTGAAAGGAGGAACGCCATAGTTGCCGACCAAGGGATAGGTAAGCGTCATCAACTGTCCTGCGTATGAGGGGTCGGTGAGGCTTTCTGGATACCCCATCATGGCGGTGTTGAACACCACCTCGCCCGCTACTGGGCTTTCGTAGCCAAATGACTTACCGTGGAACTTCGTTCCATCGTCTAAAATAAGTGTTACGTTTCGCATATATATAGTTTGTGTTTTTTCTGGTACGGCATTCCCAGAGATGCAGTCTTCTGAAAGCTGCCGTTTGGTTATTTCAATTGTAAGTAATGGTAAAAAATAACTTGTGCAATTTTAAGGGATAAGGAGTTATATCTTATGCCCTGTCAAAATTGCCAGCTTATTCTTTCACCATTAGTTAAATATGAGTTTCTGATCGTCGAGCGATTCTTTCGTACTCCATTCTTATGGACTTACCTGTTTCGCGTCGGCGTAAAACCATCAGTTCTTGTTTGGAAAGTTTGTCTCGTAGTAGTCGATAAATGCCTGGTTGACTCGCTTTGTGCCGCCAGGAGTCGGATAATCGCCACTGAAGTACCAGTCGCCTGGACTTGTCGGACAGGCTTTGTGCAGTCCCTCCAGACTTTGATAGACGATGTGGATTTCGGTTGTTACGCCGTTGGGGCGCAAAAGTTCCGCCATCTTCTTTGAGATGTCATCGTCTGAAAATGGGGCGTACACTTCCTTCACAAAGTTCTTTATCTGTTCCTTCGGCAGGTTCTCCTGTTCCTTGCAGCGCCTGTAAATGTCTTTCAGTCTTGTTTCCCCGCCTTGTTCCAAGGTGAGCGCAATGGCAGCCTTAAAGGCAATGAACTCATCCATGTGCGACATGTCGATGCCGTAGTAGTCCGGGAATCTTACTTGCGGCGACGAGCTGACAACAACGATGCGCTTCGGGTGTAGGCGGTCAAGGATTCTGATGATGCTCTCGCGGAGCGTTGTCCCGCGGACGATGCTGTCGTCAATCACCACCAGGTTGTCCTTTCCGGCTTCAACGCTTCCGTAGGTGATGTCATAAACGTGTGCCGCCAAGTCGTTTCTGCTGTTACCTTCAGCAATGAACGTTCGCATTTTGATGTCTTTCCATGCGATTTTTTCCGAGCGGATGCGTCGGTCGAGAATCTTTGCCACCGTCTTGATGTCGGGGTTTGCCCCCAAGGCGGCAATGGCCTCCATTTTCTGCTTGTTGAGGAAATTGTCGAAGCCTTCCAGCAGTCCGTAGTAAGCCGCTTCGGCCGTGTTGGGGATGTAGGAGAACACCGTTTGGTCGAGTTCGCCGTCCACCGCCTTGAGAATGGGCGCCACCAAAGTGCGTCCCAGTGCTTTCCTTTCTTGATAGATGTCTTTGTCGGAGCCGCGTGAGAAATATACCCTTTCAAACGAGCAGGCCGCCAAGTTCTTTGGTGTGAGAATTTGCTCCGTTCTGAACTTGCCGTCTTTGCTCATGATGAGTCCTTCTCCCGGCTTCAGTTCATGAATCTCTTCCGCTTCAAGATCAAGCGAAGTCTGGATCACCGGACGCTCAGAAGCCACCACCAGCAGTTCGTCGTTTTTATACCAAAAAGCAGGGCGGATGCCCCACGGGTCGCGAAGCGTAAACATTTCGCCGCTGCCAGTGACGCCACACAGCACGTACCCTCCGTCCCAAATCGGCGCTGCCTGTTTGAGAATGTTGGCCACGTTGATATGGTCTTCGATATATTTAGTAATCTCCGTGCCTTCCAGCCCCATCTTTTGCGCCTCAACAAAATTGCGCTCGCTCTCTCGGTCAAGCCGGTGTCCCAGTTGTTCGAGCAGGATGTAGGTGTCCGACACCATGCGCGGGTGTTGTCCCTTTGAAGCGATTTCCTCAAAGATTTCCTCAACGTTTGTCATGTTGAAGTTGGCGCAGATACATAGGTTTTTGGCGCGCCAGTTGTTTCTTCGCATGAACGGGTGTACATAAGAAAGGCCACTCTTGCCGGTTGTTGAATACCGCAGGTGGCCCATGTAAATCTCTCCCGCAAAGGGAATATGACGGCTGGCGAATTGTGCATCCGCCAGTTGCTTGTTCTCAAAATTCTTGAAATTGCCGTGAACGGCCTTGAAGATTTCTTCAATGGCCGTTGTGCCCAATGCCCTCTCGCGGAAGAAGAATTCTTCTCCCGGCGCGGCGTTCATCTTGACGCTTGCCAAGCCTGCGCCTTCCTGTCCGCGGTTGTGCTGTTTCTCCATCATGAGATAGAGTTTGTTCAGTCCATACATCCACGTGCCATATTTCTGCTGATAGAAATCCAACGGCTTCAGCAGTCTGACCATGGCAACGCCGCATTCGTGTTTGAGAGGTTCCATTGTATGATGTTTTATGGGGAGGACAGGTTTGCCTGTCAGGAGAAGGGAATTTACGCCAACCTTCTTATGCCCCTTAGAGTTAAACGGTTTTTGTTGCAAACGCTCTTTGCTTTCTGCCCGAAGGCCGTTCCGTTTCAGCGTTTGGGCAAAGTTACTAATTATTTTCCGTTTATTGTCATATTGCATCGCCGTATTGTTGCAAACCATGCCCCACGGCATTGTTTTCTCAGAATCCATCGCGCCATTCAGTCTGAAATTCGTATCTTTGCAGTTTCTTTGGGGCGTACGGAGCGTTCAATCGTGATGATTTGCGATTTGCGGAAGTTTGCCATGCAGCTTCGCTATTGGCTGCTTGATGTCCTTCCAGCCCCAGCTAATATATCAGAAATGAATCCAAAAGAAATGAATATCTCTGCGGCGTTGTTTGACCTTGACGGTGTCATCATTGACACGGAGCCGCAATACACGGAGTTTTGGGCCGCCATGGGGCGTGAGTTCGAACTGCCCGATGCTAATTTTGCCGCGGCAGTGAAGGGGCAGACCCTTACCTATATTTTCGACACCTATTTTCCTGAGGTCTCGCAGCAGGATTTTTTGCGTGAACGACTGAACGAATTTGAGCGCCACATGAGCTACCCCTACATTCCTGGAGCCGTCCGCTTTGTGGAAGGATTGCGGGAGAAAGGCATTCCGGCAGCAGTCGTGACCAGTTCCAATCAGGCGAAGATGGCCCAGGTCTATGCCGCGCATCCCGAACTCAAGCAACTCTTTACGGCCATTCTGACTTCAGAAGACACGCCGCGCTCAAAGCCCGCTCCCGATTGCTATCTCATTGCCGCCGAGCGCTTGCAATGTCCCATACGTTCGTGTGTTGTTTTTGAGGACAGCATCAACGGTCTGCGTGCCGCACGTGATTCGGGCGCCTTTGTCATCGGTTTGTCCACCTCCAATCCCGTGGAAATGATTGCGCCGCTGTCCGATAAGGTCATCCCTCATTTTGAAGGCTTCAGCCTCTCTTGATAATAGAATATATAAAATGTGGAGCGTTCTAAAGCTAAGAAAATTAGAGCAGCCCCATAAAAATACACAAAAACAATGTCTGCATATTTAGTTGAAGATACTCGGAAGGTGACTGCGCCGCGCCTCCGTGAAATGAAAGCAGAGGGCAAGCAGATTGCCATGCTCACGGCGTACGACTATACCACGGCTTCCATCGTTGACGGTGCTGGAGTTGACGCGATACTCATTGGCGACAGTGCTTCCAACGTGATGGCTGGAAACATGACAACCCTTCCCATCACTGTTGATGAGATGATTTACCACGCCCGCAGCGTGGTGCGTGCTGTGAAGCGTGCCTTTGTCGTTTGCGACATGCCTTTCGGTTCCTATCAGGTGTCAACGGAAGAAGCCATGCGCAATGCCGTTCGCATCATGAAAGAAACAGGTTGCGACGCCTTGAAACTCGAAGGCGGTGAGGAAATCCTTCCCGCCGTGAAGCGCATCATCGCCTCTGGCATCCCTGTTGTTGGCCATTTAGGACTGACACCTCAGAGCGTCAATGTCTTTGGTGGTTTCGGTTTGCGTGCGCGTCAGGAGGCTGAGGCTGCGAAGCTGGTGAACGACGCCCATTTGCTCGAAGAGGCCGGGTGTTGTGCTTGTGTCGTTGAGAAAATTCCCGCAGCGCTCACGCAGCGTCTAGTCAAAGAACTCTCCATTCCAGTGATAGGTATTGGCGGCGGAACGGCTGATGGTCAGGTCCTGGTCGTCAACGACATGTTGGGAATGACCCAAGGTTTCAGTCCGAAATTTCTGCGTCGTTATGCCGACTTGCACACCATAATGACGGATGCCATCGGACAGTATGTTGCCGATGTGAAGTCGTGTGATTTCCCGAATGAAAATGAGAAATATTAATCTCGCTTATTCTGTCGATATTTCTTTACTTGCGGTGCACGGAATAGTACGCTGAAAGAAGTAAATCTACAGATTATAAGTGCATTACGATTTAAAATAATAACGCCTTAACCGTTGTCTGTTAGCGGTTAAGGCGTTCTTTTTATTGCTTCAAATAAAGTGCACGTGTGACAAGCGTGTCAGCCCCTGTTATCCTGCGTAAGAGTGCATTCCAGACAGGAAGAAATTGACACCAAAGTAAGTCATGAGCACAGTGAGAAATGCCAAGATACAAAAGCCGTGGAAGCGTTTTGCGCTGCGCAACCAAGGGAGAGAATGGCTGTGGAAGCCGATGGCATAGACCATGAAGGTAATCAAGGCCCATGTCTCTTTAGGGTCCCAGCTCCAGTAGGCACCCCAAGACTGGTTGGCCCACACGGCGCCCAAGAAAATGCCGATGCCGAGGAAGAAGACAGCAGGGTAGAGGAGCAGGCGTCCGAAAAGCATGAGTGGTTCGGCTTGCCGAGAAATGCACAGTCCGAGGATGCCAGTGAGCATGGTGAAAGCCAGCAAGGCGTAGCCTATCATTATCACGGAAACGTGCAGGCTCAACCAGGGCGAGGCGAGAACGGGCATGAGGTTCGTGATTTGCGGATTGCTTTGGCCGAGATGTGACACCAGCAGAGCAAAGCCTCCCAGAAGGAAGCCGAAGGGAAGCAGAATGCGGAAGCGATGGTGGAAGATACTTGAAAATGCCAGTGTGCAGAGCGCCATGAATTGCATCGTTTCAAATCCGTTGCTCATGGGAATGTGGTCTGCAATGTACCATCGCAGCGCGAAGGCGACGCCCAACGCTGCAGTGGCGAGAAACAGCATGGCGGGGAGAATTTTTTGGTCGAGGACGTTGGCCTTGAGGTTTCGGATGCTTTTGTATGCCATCAACGTGAAGGAAATCAAGGCGCAGACGAAGCACACGATGAAGAGAATTTTCGTCGTGGGGATGCTGTTGTAGAGAATTTCAGCTTTGACGCGTTGGGGACTCAGCGGTTTCACACTGCCGTCTTTTGGCAACGGCTTGATGAGCGTGCCGTTTTGCAGCATCATAATGAGCCCCACTTTCTCATCGGTCTCCGCAATGGCCTTTTGCAGCGGATCGGCGGATGGGGCAATCGCGTTGCCGTTTCCGTTCCAATATCGGCGAAGGATATATTCGTTGCCGCGGAAGAGGTTGGTCAGTCGTGCATATTTTCCGTCAAGGCCCAGCAGTTGGCGCAATTCTTTGTTTTTGATGAGAATCATGGGTTCGTTTTGCCAGACGTCGGGGCGCAGGAGCCATCCCGAGACGACTTGTTCTGGCGACAGGCCGCCATAGCTGTCTTTCCCGTAGAGTTTCAGAATGAAATCGTGTGCCAGGGTGTTGAATGGGGCAACGCGTCCGTTGTAGACCACCTGCTTGGCGGCCAATGAATCGGCTTTTTCTCGGTTGAACGCAGGGAGCGAACGGGAGGCCGCGGAGAGGCTGGGACTCACGGCTGCCAGCATAATGATGAGTGTGCCTTTCCGGAGCAGAGGGTTTCGCAGAAGTCGTCGGAATTCTTCGCGGCGGTCAATGAGGACGAGGAGCATGGAGATGGCCAGTAGAATATAGCCCACATAGGAGAGTGTGGTTCCCCACGGGTCGTAGTTGACTGAAAGCCAGCTACCCTGTCCGTCTTCATCGTAGGACGACTGGTAGAACCTGTATCCTTCGATTTTCAGAATCTTGTTCATTGAGACGCTGCATTTCTGTTTGATACCTTCGCGGCTGATGACCGTCAGGTGTGAAAAATAGTCGGCAGGCGTTTCCGTTCCTGGATAGCATTTGATGTCAAAGCGGTCCAGCATGATATTGAAGGGGAGGGGGAACGTGCGGCTCAGATCTTCGCTTTGGAAATTCCTGACGGGGACGCCTTGCGATAGATGGAGTATGCCTTTTGTCGAGGTTAAATAGGTCAGCAGGCCTCCTCCCAGGATGACGGCGAAGGAAAGGTGGAGCATAAGAAGAGGGAGACGGTGCCATAGTTTTCGCTTGACCAAGGCGTATATCATTAGAAGGGTGGCCAATGCCCATAGGACAACGAACCAAGGTGTGTGGTAGATGTGGTCTGACACAAAGGCACTCCCTTGATGGTGTTCAATGATGGTGGCGCTTGCCAGAAGAATGAGCAGAAGAACGTATGTGAAGATGATCAGATGTTTCATGAATGTGGCATGGAGAAAAGCAGCGACACGAAGTTTGTTTTCTCAGTTAGGTAAACAAAACTTCGTGTCGCGCGTTTATTAGTAGGGGTGTCATACGTCAGATTTCCAAATCGTCAGGGAATCGTCAGAATTTCGGAAAGGCTTCGTTGCTGATGGCTTTGGTGGCCATACATTCCATTTCAATGAGCCATCCCGGGCGGCATACGGGAGCGAGCACAATGACTTTTGGAATGTCGGGGAAACGACGGTTGAACATTTTTGAGACAACGGCATGGTCGGCGGGGTCTCTCAGATAGACAATCATTTGGCTGACATCATCAAATCCGCATTCGGCCTCCTTGAGCAGGGCATCGACATTTTCCCACATGCGCTCCGTTTGCTTGCGGATGTCGCCGACGTGCAGGATGTTTCCTTTGTTGTCAATGCTTGCCGTTCCGGAGATGAAGACCTGGCGACGGTCGCCGTAGTCAACACGCGTGCCCCGTTCGAAACTGACGCCATATTCATAGGTGGGGTTCAGGTGGGTTGGCGCGTAGAGGTGTTTCACCTGTTTTTGGGGGTCAATGCCAATGACGGCATAGTTGTCGAGTTGCACCAGAGTTTTGGGGTTGGCGTTGCGGCCGCCGATGCCCGTGCTCGCAATGAAATGTGTCTTTGGTGTGAGGTTTTGCGTGTAGAATTCCTCGTTGCGTGCTGAGACGACTCCTGCATAGTTGGTGTCGACGTTTTGGACGAAAAACCAGGTGCGGATGCAATTGTCGGCCAAATGGGCGCCGTTGTTGAGCAATTGCATGACATAGTCCTTCAGCAGCAGACTGGTTTGCCCTTCCGACGTGTCGGCTTCTGCCGTTGCACTGCCTCCCCATAAATGCGTGTATGCACCGTGTTTCACGCGATAAAGCCCGTGGGAGAAGTTTTCTTCGCAGATTTCTGTTTGCAGATTCACCCAGAGTGCGATTTTTGTACCGTCGAGCGGCGCCTGTTCAACCACGGAACAGGCACATGCTGGAACCTCTGGCACTGTTGCAAGCAGCGTGTTGTATTGGTTGGCAGCATCGCTGAGAAAATAGCGCTTGATCACAGAGGAGGCGCCTTTTAATGTTGTCTTGAGCAGAGAATAATAGTTGTTCAAAACAGCGTTGAGCTGCTCTTGGAATGTTTGTTCGGGGCATGTGGCGTGAATGATTACGTGGTATTCTGTCACACCATCCTTTGTCTCAAACTTAGAAATTTCAGCCAAGGAGTCCTCGGTCTGAACGGCTATTCTTTCCTGTATGTTAGTCATTCTGTTAGTGTTTCTTGTTATGTTTACAAAGGTACGAAAAAACAACCAACTACAACTGCTTTTTTTCTCGCCAGCATGTAAAATCACTATATGTGGGGATGTCTTGTCCTTTTTTTGTTGGCATAGAAACTGCCGTATAGCCATTCCTGTGATGAGGCAGGCGGGCAATACGGCAGATGTTTTTTGCAGTGTTTGTTTTCTCGCTATTCTTCGGCACCGTTGTTTATCCAGTCTTTGATGAGCTGGAGTCCGACAGGGTCCGTCACCATGATTTTCGAGTGGTTGTGTTTCCAGTTTTCGCTCACCTCTGTGGCGAGTGCTTCATAAAGAACACTGTTTGCAGCGTCGCCAGGCGTGACACGATTGTGGCCTTCCACCAGTTTGGCCGGCATATTCTTCATGCTTGCATAGCTCTCGCCTTCGTTCAGGTTGAGCGATGCCGCCCAGGCGCTTCCGCTGTGGCAGTGGGAACATTGTTTGTCGAAGATTTGTTTCTGTATGCTGGCAAACATGCCGGCGTTGAGCGTGCCTGTGTTGATGCGAATCGTGTCGTTCGTGTTGGGCGCGTCGATGGTGAAGAGAGAGATGACGCGGCGGCGCACACTGTTGACTACGCAGACCTCCAAGGTCTTCACATTGTCGGGGATGCCCGAGAGCGTGACATCAGCTTGCCCGTTTTCGTCTGTTCGGATGCTCTTCGTTATTTCTGCATACGGACTGTTGTCAGAGAAGCCGGCAATGGAGATTGAATAGCCAGACGGCCATGATTTTTGTCCTTCCAGTTTGACTTCCACTTTGGCAACGCGTCCCTTTTCTTCGAGGTTGAAGTCTTCTTCTGCAATGCGCCCGTCGTCGCATGAGGAGAGAAGCGTTGCACAGAGTAGCAGCACATAAGTGATTGGTTTCATTTGAAATGGCTAAATGCACGTTGTGGGCGTGGGGTTAGAAATAATATTGCAACTGAACGGTGGCAGAATGCGTGGCGAGACCGAGGTTGTCGTTGTCGCGGTCGAGTTGTGTGGCGTGTCCCTTTCGGCCCGTGTATTGATACATACCTTGGAGCTTGAGGTTGCAGTTTTTGAAGAAATAGTTTACGCCAACTGCCGGCATATTCAGGAAACCGTCTTTGCTTGTGCTGTTGCGGTTCATGAAATCGTAGCGTGCTGCGAGTTGCACCTGTGGCGTGATGAAATAGCCGCCTTGCAGATAGCCGCCCAGATAATTATAGTGTTCAGAGATTTTCTGACGTTTGGTGAATCCCACGTTCATCCAGTAGGCTTCAGCTGCAAAATACCAGCGATGGAGGAGCATTGCAAATTCAAGTCCCATGCGAGCATCGTTGGTGCTCTCGTTCTCGCTTTCCACGTTCATTGAGCCCGATAGTCCGACGAGCATTTTCTTTTCGTGGAGCATATTGGGGTTGCCTTGCGTTGAAGGCATCGTTCCCCAGGGCATGTAGGTCAGTCGGCCCGCGTAAAGCAGTGATGGGATGTGCCAGTCGTCGCTGAAAGTCTTTGTGGCGCTGTTGACTGCGGCTCCTGTGCCGTTGAAGAGCCCCACTTCATAGCCAAATTTGTTGTTGACAACGCCATGAAGTTCAACGCCAAGGTCAAAGCCCGTCGAGATGCTCGGCGTGACCGCATTGAGCACGTAGGGCATGATGGTCGACGTGGTGAGCGACGTTGGGAGTTGCGGGAAGAGTGTCTCACCAAGCGTCGTTAGATAGGCGTGTGAAAAAGGCGTTTTGAATTTACCAACGCGCACCTGTACGGGATTATTGAATTTGACGTCAAACCAAGCCTGCTGCAAAAGATAGCCGCCCGTTTTGGCTGCATTCAGAGAGAGGTTGAACGTGACTTTATTGAAGGCCTTGCCCGTGAATCCCAAAATGGCATTGGGGATGGCGAAACCAGAATTGGAGACGTTGTCTTGGTTGTATGCCTTGTCGAGGCCTTCGTCGTCATACCAATTGAAGTTGGCGCTGGTTTGCACCAGCATGTATGGCTTGAAGATGAAGTCGCCCTTTTTCGTCTGTATGGTGAATCCCTTGCTTCCGGCCAAGGACACCACACCGTTGTCAGTGTCGAGGTCTATTGGTTCGTAGTTGATTTTTCCGATGCCCTTGTCGTCGCTCTTCTCGTCGTTGGCTGTCTGTTCTTCAGGAGCTACGGAGGCGGTGGCTTTTTCTTCTGGGACATTCCCCTTCAATTCTGCAACGTTTGTTGCGTGGATATTGACGGCGCTCGCTGACATCAATGCCAACAGGGCGAAGCTTTTTTTATTCATTGTGTTTTCAGTTTTGTTGTAGGTGTGTAGGTACTTCTGTTTGAATGTGCTAAAGAGATTCCAGGAATTTCACGAGTGCATCGCGGTCTTTCTTCGGCATCTTCTTGAATATGTTTTTCGATGCTTCGCCTTCTCCTCCGTGCCACATGATCGCTTCAACGAAATTACGTGCGCGTCCGTCATGGAGAAAACAGGTGTGTCCGTCAACCTTCTGTTGCAGGCCGACGCCCCAAAGTGGTGTGGTGCGCCATTCGTTGCCGCGAGCCAGTCCGCTGACGTAATTATCGTTGAGGCCGACGCCCATGATTTCAGACCCCATGTCGTGGAGCAGATAGTCGGAATAGGGGTGGATGGTCAGTCCGCCGAGCCAAGGCAGGTGAGTGCCGTTGAGCAGCGTGCTGCCCGATTTCTTGGTGTGTAATGTTGTAACGTGGCAGAGTTGGCATTTGGCCTTGTAGAAATTCTGTTCGCCAATCTTCAGCAGCTCGCGTTCAGAAACCGTTTGGTTGCCATAGTTGACCATGGTGGTGGTTGATCCGATGCGGCGGGCGGGGACACCGAGACATTGCATATAGAGGTCAACGTCTTCCATAGATTCAGTGGTGACGTCAAGACGGTTGCTATAGCACAGGCCCATCATACTTCCATATTGCTGTTGTGTCTGTCCCTGGCAGATTTCTTCAGGGAAGCGACTGTTGGTGGCTCCCATGTCGCTCGAGAAGCCCAGTTCCACGGTGAGGTCCAGATGTTGCGCCTTGTTGCCAGACAGGCCGACGCCTCGTACGCCCTTCTCCGTGATGTAGTTGCATCGGCCGCTGATGCCATATTCTGGATAGTTGCTTTTGGCGGCCAGAGCTTCAATCTCCGTGGGGTCGAGCGCCATCATCAGTCCCATGCCGACATGTCGCAATGGTTGGCGAACGGAGATGATCAAGTCCTCGGGTTTGACAGCGTCGGCAATGGGTTCTCCGTAGTTTTTCATGCCGTTGGTATACCATTCTTTGATGCGGTATTCTGGATAGGCCAATTCATATTTTTCTCCGTCGGGGAAAGCATACTCCTGCTTGTGCCATTTCACTTGCAGTTTGCCCTCCGGCTTCATGGTGTATTCTTTGCCGTTAGCGTCAACGTAGGTGCCCTGGATACATTGGTCGTGGAGCACACGTCCGTAGTCGGGGAAAAACGAACCATTCTTTCGGGTGATGTAAATCAGTCCGGCTGTGAAGCCCGTCTCGCCAGAGACCGTGCAGAATCCGTCGGCGTCGCATTTGCTTTCGTCATAGTTTGCCCAAATGGAGGGCTTCGTTCTTCCAGTGGTCATGTGGCAACTGCGACAGGAGAAACCCGCATAGAGCGGACCAAGGCCGCCAGCCTCAACGTCCTTTCCGCTTGGAATGGCGTTGTCGTATAGTTTGTTTCCTGAGTTGAAGCGGGTGAGATATTTTCCCGCCACCCAGTTGGCCTCGACGTCGTAGGCCGTGGAGGAATTGAGAAAAATAGTGGAAATGTCGGCCGACAAGGCATAGCCCTCCGGCACTTTGATGTCAATGATGTCTATGCCGTCGTCGTCACTGCAGGCGTTGAGCGAAAGCATGATGCTGAAAAGCAGTGAGTGTTTCAGTAAACGTGTAACCATATAGTTGTTGGCAATGAAATCAATATTCGCTTTATGCTAAATGAGAGGGGGATATAATGTAAAATGTATAATGCGCGATGCGTTGGCTGTACATCATACATCATACATTTTACATTATTGGTTAGTCTTTCCAGATTATTTGATGGTGCGTGGATTTCCGTCCTTGAAAATAAGGAATTCAAGTGTGTGGAAACCGCGAACGTTTTGCGCCGATTCAACCTTGGCATCGTCGTCGCCTTCAGCCCATTTGAGATCCGACCATTTCTGGGACTTCATGATGCTCACGATTGCGTCTTGGTCAAGAGGCCAAGAGTCCATGTTGGGGTCGAGACCAAAAGTGGCGACAGGACCGAAGAGGAAGGCTTCGCTCGTTTCCCACGGTTGGCGGGCTTCCAGCCAAGCTCGGCTGCATGCATAAAAACCTTCGTTGCTCGGGTTGGCCACAAAGGCGTTGACGGCGGCAAGCAGTTCGGCATTCTTTTCTTTCAAGTTGCGGTAAGTTGGCACGACGACATTATCAACATAATTGTTGACGATGTTTTGAAGCACCTCGTCACTGAGATGGTTGACAGCGTCGCGGAGATTTACGGCTGCTGCGCCGGCTTCAACTTTGTCGTCATCGTTCTTCACTTCGCTCAGACTGGCTTGCAAAGCGGCGCAAGCCTCCATTGCTTTTTGCGTTTCAACGCTGCCGATGTGATTGCGGAAAGGCGACGTGATGCCCTGAATGGCGTTTTCGGCGTCCGTGATTTGCTGGCGGATGGTTTTGTCAATGGTTGTTCCTTCAAGGGCCTTTGCCATAGAGTTTTCGGCCATGTTTGTGGCGCTACCATTGAGTTTGCCATAGTAGGCGTTGGCAATGGAGCGGATATTGTTGGTGTAATCCTCGATCGAATGCCAGCTGTACCAAGACTCAACAGCATAGAGCGCCTCAGTGGTTTTTCCACTCACCCATTTGGCATAAGGGTCACCGATTTTGGCGGAGCCAACTTCATTGGCAATCTCAGCCATTTTCTCAACGATTTCCTGGGCGCAAGCTTTCACGTCGTTGTAGCCTGAGCGAGAATCGTGTTGCTTGAAAAGTTCGGCGAAAGGAACGCCGGTGTTCACTTCCGTTGTATGGTAGTTTTCGGCCCATTGGCTGTATAATTTCTCAGCATCGTTGTTGAGAAGGATGGCCACGTTTTTCATGTAGTTGCCCCAGGCTTTGGCGTTGCTCGCTGTGTAGTCGAGGTCAGCCGACGGCTGTTCTTGCTCTGTCTTTGGGTCATCGTTGTCGCTGCAAGATGTCGTGGTAGCACTGAAAGCCACGGTCATGGCTAACATGGCACCGAAAAGGTATTTCTTATCCATTTGCTTATTGGTGTTATGTTGTTTGTAAATAAGATTAATTCTCTGATGGAGGATGATGTAATCCTTGAAAGAGAGTCCGGCATATCTGATGAAGCGTATGCCAGACAGATAGTCGCTTTGCGTACTATTGGGGTTATCTTTTGGTGAACCAGCCCACGTAGGCAACGCCAATCGATAATTCATTCTCGCTGTTGTATTTCCCCTTGCCGAAGAGCTTGCTCGTTCCGATTTGGCGCGTTGAGTAGTCTGCCTTTATTACCAAGTTGGGGAGCGCATACCAGTTGATACCTGCCGTCCATTTCCGCACTTCGTTGCGTTTGTCCTCCGTGTAAAGTCCGGCACATTCCTTTTGCGTGTTGTAATAGTCGAAGCGTGCAAAGGGATAGAGCGTCGGGCATCGAGTTCCTGCGAATATGCCAGCCAGGTTGAGGCCCACTTCCGCTCCGTAGCTCACAGATTTTTTGGCAACGGGAATGACACGGGTGTAGGGCGAACTATTTGAGAGTTTCGTATTGACGGCGCTCACGCGGTCGGCGTTTGTTAGGTTTCCCCACATGAAATTGGCCCGGGCAGCAAGAATGTTGCTCTTATATTGTGCATCGACTGTGTAGATGCGCAATGGCGCCTTGAAATTATATTCGCTGAGTTTGTCGGAATTGGCGGTGGTGTTGGCGCAATAATAGAGAGAAGCGCCAAGGCGTAATCCCGGTAAACCGTTGTAGTCCAATCGGAATGTATAGGCTGGCGAGGTGAAGTTGTCTTCTTCGAAAATGCCCTGTTTTCCTCCGGCAACCCAGTTGTTGCGGTCGAAGCCACAAGCGTTAAGTCCGGAAGTGACCATGGCTTGATAGCTAAAGTTGGCATATCCGTAACCAAACGTACCGAAGATTTCCAAACCATTCTCGTGCCATGTTGAAGGAATCATCGTTGTTTCTCCCTCTGGTCGCGTTGTACCGAAGAAATTAATCGGTTCATGGTGTGCATTGGTCAAGCCGACAGGGAGAATGAGGTGTCCCGCACGCATATTGAAGGCTGGATGGATCAAGCGAGTGATGTGGAATTGCTCCAGCGCCACTTCGCCGCCTTTCTCAACTTCGGTTTCATATTCCCCGTTTTCTGAATTCTCTATCTCGTAGGCCGTGCCTACACCGCCCGACTCAAACTCAATCTCTGCTCCGAGAATCCATTTGGGTGTGAATTTATAGTCTAAAGCCAAAACGAAGCGCGGGATGGAAATCGTGTTGCGATGGTCTTTTCGGTTTCCGTCGCGGCCGCCGTAGAAGCGGTTGATTCCGTAATCTTTGAAGGAAGCCAGCATTTCGCCGTAGCCGCCGAAGCGGAACTTCTCATAGTCGTCGGTTGCTGAAACCGTTTTGATGCTTGGCGCCTTGGACTCGGCTGTGGCCTGGTGAGTGTGGTTGGCAACAACGGCGTTATTTACATTGTCCGTAGGGCTGTTTGTAATGGTCTTGTCAGTTGCCTGGATGACAACCGGATTTTCTTTGACCGCCGCCGTGCGTACATGATTCACACTGTCATTTCTGGAAGCCATTGCCCCATTGTCGGCATAGCCTATGCCGGCGGCAATCATGTTTCCCAGGGTGAAAAGAGCGATTCCTTTTTTCATTGTGTCTTGTTTTTCTTATATTTTTTCGTGTCCGGCGTACTGGTCTTTTGGCCTCCGGTTTTTTTGTCTGCGTTTTCAGTTTTCGTGTCCGTCTTCTTTTTCTTCACCTTTTCCTTTTTGGCAGGTTTGGCTGGCGGAGTGGCGCATGTTGTGGCATCAACAATCGGTTTCACCACGCTTCCGTCTGTCGCCACCAAAGGAGACAGGCAGACGCAGAAGGCGAGCATTGTGAAGAGCGTTTTTTTCTGTAACGTATGGCTCATTGTGTCTGCGTTTGATTTGATGGTGCAAAGTTATCGACATTTAAAAAGTGTCACAATCGCTATATTTGTGTATATTTTCAAGTTGCTTGTAGGTGGGAGAAACTGCAAATACCCACAAAAATCTGCAAATACCCAAAAGTGGTGATACCCGTGTGGCGTGCTAATAAAACAAAAATCACTAACTTTGTGGCGACATAACAAAGCGGGCTTTGGTCTTCATTATCAGAGCCTATTGAAATGAAAGGTAAATAAGGTATGGCAATTTTCTATAGTGAAACCGCAAAAATGAGTGATATCATCTGTGACGAACCTTCTTTGTTGCAGATGATGAGTCGTTTCGGTATTCCATTGGGAGTTGGGGAGCGCACGGTCAAAGAAGTGTGTGAAACCAACAACGTGGACACTGTTACATTTTTGGCTGTGGCTAATTTTATGAAGTATGGGAAAGATGTGGTGGACCAGTATGTTGAAAAGGTGTCCGTTTCCGCGTTGGTCACCTATCTTGGCAGGGCACACAATTACTATCTTGACTTTCAGTTGCCGAACATCCGACGCAAACTGTTGGAAGCCATCGATTGCTCGCAGCAAAACGAAGTGGCATATTTGATATTGAAATTCTACGATGAATATATGGCAGAGGTGCGTCGCCACATGCAACACGAAAACATGCGCATTTTCACCTATGTCAACCAACTCTTGGAAGGACATCGCCGTGCGGATTTTGAAATTGCACAGTTTTCGCGGAGTCATAGCGGCATAGACAAAAAATTGCAGGAGCTGAAAAATATTATTATCAAATATTACACGTCGACAGACTCTGTTGACTTGCTGAATAATGTGCTCTTTGATATATTCAATTGTGAAAACGATTTGCACCAGCATTGTGAGGTGGAGGATGAACTTTTTGTTCCCGCTGTGCAGTTGCTGGAGGCCAAGGTTACCGTGGAAGGAGGCAAGTCAGAAAAAGAAACAACATCTGCCGTGCAGCAAGAGATGCTTTCGGAGCGCGAACGCGAAATAGTCGGTTGTATTGTTCGCGGCATGACGAACAAGGAAATTGCAGAAAACCTTTTCATCAGTGTCAACACGGTGCTGACGCATCGCAAAAACATCTCCCGAAAACTCAATATCCATTCCGTCAGCGGTTTGACCATTTATGCCATTGTCAACAAACTGGTCAATGTGGGAGATATTCATTTGCAGTAAGCAAATCCTTTAGAGATGGCGTGGCCGTTTACTGAAACATTTTTGTTTCGCTCGGAATAAAAATGTTGAACCAACAGCGTGGAATTTGACTTTTGTGCAGTTCCGATGAGAGAATAAGTCATCATGGGCGTGTCCTAAAGAGAGTCAGCGCACACGGGGCGAGAAACGTTCGTCTCTCGTCCGTGGTTCGTTCGTCTCTCGTCCGTGGTTCGTTCGTCTCTCGTCCGTGATTCGCACGTCTCTCGTCCGTGATTCGCACGTCTCTCGTCCGTGGTTCGCTCGTCTCTCGTCCGTGGTTCGCCAACAGACATAGGGGATGGATTGGCGAATTGCTTTATCATCGGTTCAATCATTAATTTGAAGATGTATTGCTGCTCTATAAAAGGGAAACCATATAGTCTTTATGGTGTCGAGCAAAGCGGAATGAAAGTACGCCGTGTTCTTCTCCAAAATCGTAGTATTGAAATTTATTCATGGCTATGAATAAATTGTTTTGGATCAGAAGCTTGTTCTTTTCCAATAAAGAGAAATCGCCCATGGTTTGGAGCTGTTTTAGCACGAAACCATGGGCGAATCCGTTAGAGTATTGTTTGGGCCTTCTTATAGAAGAGGGCGCTTTTATTGATAATCTTCTGGTTTTAGCGTGATGGAAATGAGAAAGTTACCATCCTTGTCATAATAATAGTATTTGAAACTGTAGTTGAAGTCCATGCAGCGGCGAACATATTCGGCGTTGTTTGCTTGGTTTTTAATTTCTTGAAGCAATATGGGACGTAGGTTATCTGCGGCAGACTGCAAGGATTCTGGAGTAGTTTTCGTTTTGTCTGCATTGAGCAGTTGGTATGTGTAGATAAGGCAGTCTTCATCATTTGCCACGTTCAATGACACGGATTTCACACCATTTGAGATAATGGGATTTTTCTTCAAATTCTCGTTGGTCGCTTTGCAATACGCTTGCAGTTCTTCGTGCAGGCTTTCATAGTTAGAAACGCTGCGTTGGTGTTTTTTCCATGTGATGGAGCGCCATATCTGTGGCAGGTTTGATTTGTTCCCCACTTTGTAACAGCCAATGACCAGAAGCGTACACTCATTTTCGTTAAACGCGTAGGCGGCACCATTATAGTGTATTCCGTCTATCGTATTGGAGAAATCAACAGACATGGTGTTTTTTCCCATGAAGGTCGCGGGATGTATTTCTCCGAAGGTGGCATTATGAAACAGCGGGTTGTTTTGAATGGACATTTGCATCTCGAGCGCGGCTTTGGGATTCTGAATCTGCTCGATACCTACAATGATGCCCATGTTGTAGAGAATGGGTCCATCGTTGAAGAAATTGAGCAGTTCCATTTTCGTTCCAGGCATGTCTTGCTTTTGAACGTGCCATCCTGGTGGAACGGTTACAGACAGGTAGCTGTTTTCGACTTTGTTCTGGGCTAACGATAAATAGGGGAGGATACCCATTAACAGTAGAATAAGATATTTTTTCATGTTATAAGTTTTTATGAGGTTGTTAGGTATTTATAGGTGCTCTGTGAAAAAAAAAACTTTGTTCTTTTCTGGATCAATGCGTTCTGTTTTTTGCAATGTGCAGGTGGTGCAAACAAAAAAATATGTTACTATAGAACAAAACCCCCTGCATCTTAAGCAATGTTGCTTGGCATGCAGGAGGCTTTGTCTTATGAAATTAAAAAAGGAAAATTATTCCCAACCCAAAGCGCTGGCACCAAGTACAGCAGCTTCGCTGCCGTTGAGTGCCGAAATCAGCAATTTGGTTTTGTTCTTATACATAAACAGGACGTTCTCTTCATAGGCTTTGCGGAGCGGTTTCATGAGATATTCGCCAGCTTTGGTCAGTCCGCCGAAGAAAACAAAAGCCTCCGGTGTGTTGAAGGTGGCGAAGTCGGCACATGAGCGTCCGAGAATTGTTCCCGTGTAGTCAAAAATGTCTAAGGCAATCTTGTCACCCTTTTCAGCTGCCAGGAAAACGTCATACGACGTGATGTCTTCTGGATTCATGTTGCGCAATTCGCTTGCGGCGTCGCTCTTGGAGAGAAATTCGCGAGCAGTGCGTGCCACGCCAGTTGCTGAACAATAAGTTTCCAAGCAACCCTTTCGGCCGCATCCGCATTGGCGTCCGTTACCTGTATGATCAATGATGACGTGGCCCAATTCACCAGCGTAGCCATCGCTGCCGTAAACAACCTTTCCGTCAACCACGATGCCAGAACCGACACCTGTGCCCAAAGTGATCATAATGAAATTCTTCATGCCGCGTGCCACGCCGTAGGTCATTTCGCCCATGGCGGCAGCGTTGGCGTCGTTTGTGACGCGAACAGGAATGCCGAGTGCGTCTTCAAATCCCTGTGCCAAGGGCACATTTCCTTTCCATACGAGGTTGGCAGAACCTTCGATACATCCAGTATAGAAATTTGCGTTAGGAGCACCGATGCCCATACCGCGTATTTGGTCAATGCCGCCTACCACGTCAAGAGCAGGGCCGAGGGCTTCTACTGCTGCGGCCACATAATCCTTGAAATCTGGGTATGCTTGGCTTTTGATGGCTGTTTGCGCTTTGATGTTTCCTCTTTGGTCTACGATACCGAAGATGGAATTCGTGCCGCCCATGTCAAGTCCGATGACATAGGGCTTTTCGATATTATTTTCCATGGTGGAAGTTTTTTATGGTTTGTATGTATATGTTGTTTCCTTTGTGTAGACTTAGTTGTGGCCCTTTACTTATCTGAAAATCAAGATACCCAAACTGATGAGTACAGAGCTGACAGATAGCCAAGTGGAGATGGATCGTACGCTGTTGTCGTTGTTGGTTGACTGGCCCACGCGCACGTTGTTGGGCGAAACGTAGATAATGTCGTTCTGCTGCAAACTATAAACGGGCGAGTTGAATAAGTCTTTTGAACGGAGGTCTACGAAATAAGCTTTGCTTTCGCCGTTTTCTTCACGGATGACTTTCACGTTGTCGCGACGTCCTTGGATGGTGAGGTCGCCTGCCTGTCCGAGTGCGTCAAGCAAGTTGAGGCGGTCGCGGACAATGTTTACACGTCCTGGGCGCGTCACTTCGCCAAGAACCGTTACATACTGATCGTAGGCATTGATAGTGACAACGGCATCGCGAAGTTGTTCAGCGCGCAGCATTGATTGTATTTTTGATGCCGCTTCGCCGCGTGACAGGCCGCTGATCTTGATACGGCCAAGATTCGGCATGTCAACACATCCGTTTTCGTCAATGGTGTATAGCGTAATTTGGTTCGAGGCACTTACTGTAGCTCCAGCTTGAATAGTTGTGATGGGCAGGTTAAACTGCATGGCGATGGCAGGCGTTGAACTGCTTGTCACGATGATGGAAACCTTGTCTCCGGCAAGGAGCTTGAGGGATTGCGAGACTTGCGTCGTTAGCGTTTGTCCTTCTGATACATCCTGAAGGTAAAGCACTTTTTCTCCGGTTTTGCAGGATGAGAACAGGAGAAGCGTCGTGAGCATGAATAAGGCGAATTTTTTCATTTTGATTTAATTTCTCTGATAAATAGCTTTTTGATTATCTGTTTTCGGGGTGTGGCTCTTTGAATACGCTTTTTGTGTTGCAGCCTCTATGCGATATAATAAAGGTATGTCTTTTCCTGCAAAAAACGTTTTCAGTCGATGATGGCTTGGATGTTTTCCAAGCCATATTTTTGCCGCAAAGAGTGCCATGCCAAAGATTTCTGTGTTAGGAAAAACTCAGTGGACACACTTCATTTTGCAAATGTAATATTTTAATTTGGTATCGCCTTTATTTTTTTAAATCTATTTTTCAAAATATTGCAATGCCGCGGTGGGGTGGCTTATTTATGGGGGTGCAAAGTACGTTGCCTTTCATTTGAAGACATGGTAATTGGGAGATTTTTTGAACGAATGAATCTTGCGCTAAGTAGGTGTTCAGAATTAGTTTATATTGAATTGTCGTATTATTTTGTTCCTACAGCTGTCTTGAAGAAGGAGCGTAGCGGGCTACGTGACTGATGAAAGACAGTTGTAGGGGCAAAAGAATGCGGCAAGGCAATATTAAACTGGCTTTTCCCTACATGGATAGTATAAACTAATTTTGAACACCTACTTATGATAAGGCTTTTCCTATGTGTGCTTTCCTGTCCTGTGTGATGGGATAGGCATGAAATACGTATGAAAACCTGTATGGAATGGCGTAATTTAAGATTTCTTCTCACGTTTTTTACTTGATACGTGTTGCTTATATCTATGAAAGTTAGTAACTTTGCAAGCAAAATTCTGTCGCCAGATGTAACTTCGTTGAAGCGGGGGCAGAAACCGATACCAATAAATGTAGGCCGACGGCTTGTAAAAGAGCCGGGGCTGCTTCAAATAATGACAGATATACTTCAATGAAGAATAGCATTCTCTTATTCTCCGTCGTAGCTACCTTGGCGTTCTCTTCTTGTGGAAATTATGTAAATTTGCAAAAGTCCACTGATTACGACCAGAAATATGAAGCTGCCAAGCAATACTACGCAGAGGGACAATATAATCGCGCGTCCATTTTCCTTCAAGACATGGTGGCCATGTTGAAAGGTACAGACAAAGGTGAGGAGTCTTTGTTTCTCTTGGGCATGTGTAGTTATAAGGCCCACAATTACGAGGCTGCCAACGCATATTTCAAACGCTATTATCAGAGCTATCCAAAGGGTGTTTATACAGAAAAAGCTCGCTTTTACTCAGCTATGGCGCTCTATATGAACACAACGGATGTGCGTTTGGATCAGACCGATACCTACGAGGCCGTGGCGGAATTCCAAAACTTTTTGGAACTTTATCCTGGAGGAGAATATAGTGCAAAGGCGCAGAAACTGATTTTTGAATTGCAAGATAAATTGGTTGAGAAGGAATATCTCTCGGCCAAACTTTATTACGACCTTGGCAGCTATTTCGGTAATTGCGCGTATGGCGGCTCTAACTATCGCGCCTGTATCGTGACGGCTGAAAATGCTATCCGGGATTATCCATATACGTCTCATCGTGAAGAATTTGCCATCTTGATTCTTCGTGCCAAGTTTGAATTGGCAGCGCAGAGCGTCGAATCGAAGAAAGAGGAGCGTTATCATGATGCCATTGACGAGTATTATGGATTTACCAATGAATATCCCGAGTCGCGCTATATGAAAGAGGCTTCCGCACTCTTCAAAAAAGCAAAAAAATATGCCCAGGCTGACGACAGCGCCGCGGAAGAACAGGACGCTGGGGAGACTGCAACTGAAACCAAGAAATAAGAAATAAAAAATTACTATATTAAAATGGATTACAAGAGAAGCAAGGCACCTACTAACACGGTAACTCACAACTTGATGGATTTCTGTGAGGGTACGAACAACATTTATGAGAGTGTGGTTATTATGTCAAAGCGCGCTAACCAGATCTCTGTTAAAATGAAGGAAGACCTCTCCAAAAAGTTGAAAGAATTTGCTTCAAGCAATGACAATTTGGAGGAGACTTTTGAAAACCGTGAGCAGATTGAAATCTCTCGCTATTATGAAAAGCTGCCGAAGCCAACGTTGATTGCTGCAGACGAATTCCTTCATGACAAAATTTATTACCGTAATCCTTCTAAGGATAAGGAAAATCTTGATTCAGAAATATGATACAACGCATTCAAAGCGTCTATTTGTTAATGGCCGGACTTGTTCTGGCCTTTAGCTTTTGTACGCCTCAAATCAATTTCTCTGGTACTGATGGTGTGGTAGCAACCATGTATGCCGTTGGCATTGAGAGTATTTCCTCTTCACTCGGTCCTGTCGGTGCAAATATTTCAACCCCTTGGGGAGTGGCTTGCCTCATGGGTGTTGCCTGTTTGATGTCGTTGGGAAGCATCTTCCTTTTCAAAAACCGTTCTCGCCAAATCAAGGTGACCAATTGGCTTTTGGTGGTTGTGCTCTTCATCTACATTGCCGAACTGGTTTATGCTTTCGCCTTCAACGCGCACCACGAAACTTCAATGCGTGGCGCTTGGGGCATTGTGCTGCCTTTTGCGGCCTACGTTTTCGTATGGTTGGCCCGTCGTGGCATCCGCAAAGACGAAGCACTTGTCAGAGCTGCCGACCGCATCCGTTGATTGGTTGGCGTTGGCAGCGCTTTTGCCACTTCTTTTGCTGCTTGCAGCCTCGTATGCAATGCCTGTTCCTGCTTTTCTTCAATGGATTGCAAGGAGGATGGGATTTATAGGGGCTTAGATTAGAAGTGGTGTGGGATAGTTATAATCACCCTAAAAACCTTTTACCACGATGTCTCTTAACAAAGTTATGCTCATTGGTAACGTAGGGAAGGAACCCGACGTTCGCTACATTGATAATGGTGTTTGCACGGCAACACTTTCTTTGGCCACCAATACGCCAGGTTACACCTTGCCCAATGGCACACAGGTGCCTGAAAGAGCAGAATGGCACCGCATACTGCTGTGGAGACGTTTGGCAGAAGTGGTGGAGCGTTATGTTCACAAGGGTGACAAACTCTATGTGGAAGGTCAGCTCAGAACCCGTAACTATGTCGACAAGCAAGGTCGCACTTGTTATGTGACGGAGATTTGGGCGGATAACATCGAAATCCTGACCCCTCGTCCTGCTGCATCTAATAATGGTGCGCCAGCACCGCAGAAAGGTCAGGTATAAACATTTTATGCAACTTTCGCTACCCTTTTTGTAAGGCAAAAGGGCAGGTTGTTTTCCTGCTTGAGTTGCATCAACGCAGATTTTTTTCTGAAGTAATGGTGAAAGAATAAGTTGAGCAATTTTGCCCTGTGTATTTGTTGGTTTTGGAATTTGAAAGAGGGAGCATAGCGGGCTATGTGACCGATGGCAAATTTCAAAAACGGCAAAAAGACAAGGCAGAGAAAATAACTCCTTATTCCTACTCCACAAAATAGTTCAAGTTATTTTTTTACCATTACGAATACCAAACCCAAATATGGATATTCCCCTATTGACATTTTTTTCAAACAACACATTTCTTATATCATTCGGCTTCTGTGCCGCTCTTTCTTTTGTCCTGGCCGTATTGATAAACCTTGTCAGGATAGCTTATTCATCTTGTATTCTCTCGGAGGCTACCTTTGAAAAGGTGAAACAGTTGAAGCCGTCGGTACGCAACCATTTGCTTTGGCTGTTGAACCGTCCTTTGGCCACCCATTTTTCTTTAAATTTTTTCCAGACCCTCTTTTTGATTCTCACATTTCTTTTTGCCGTTTTAGCGTCAAGCAATATGGGTATGGAAATTTGGATTGTTTGCTCAATTATAGGGGCTGTGGGGTTCCTGTTGATTCTTGTGTGCATGCTGACGACTTCATTTGCACTGTCTCATTCCGTTGCCGTTTTGAAGTCAACCACCCGCTTGACGGGAATGCTTGTTCGCATTGCCACGTTCGTTTTCCGCTTGAAAAAAGAGGAGACCGTTGACGATGATGGCGACACTTTTAGTGTGGAAGGTTTGGAGCAAGCGCTTGAAATGCAGAAGACGGAGGGCGAAAAGGCAATTCTCGACAGCGTCTTGCATTTCGGGGAAGAGACCGTGGCCGAAATCATGATTCCCCGCGTCGATGTCATTGACCTCAGCTACGAGGCCAGTCTTGACGACGTTATGAAATGCGTCATAGAAAATAACTATTCACGTATTCCTGTTTGCGACAGAACGCAAGATAAAATCAAGGGCATCCTTTATGTCAAAGACCTTTTGCCTTATGCTTCCAGTGGTAAAGATTTTGAATGGCAGAAGCTGATTCGCCCTGCTTTCTTCGTGCCAGAGAGCAAGATGATAGATGACTTGCTTCGCGAATTTCAAAAGAGCAAGGTGCACATTGCTGTTGTCGTTGATGAATACGGCGTTCCCTCTGGCGTTGTGACGATGGAAGATATCTTGGAAGAGATTGTCGGCGAAATCAATGACGAGTATGATGAGGAGGAAAAGCAGTTTGTCAAGCTCGACGACAACCATTATATTTTTGAAGGGAAAACTCCGTTGGATGAGTTTTTCGAGATAACAGGCATCTCAGAAGAAACCTTCAAGGACGATGTCGGTGAAGCTGAAACTTTAGCGGGTTTCGTGCTTGAACTTCTTGATGAAATGCCGACGAAACATCAGAAGGCTTCGTGTCGCAATTTGACGTTTGAAGTGTTGGCTCTCGACAAACAGCGCATCAGCAAAATCAAACTGACTATTGCAGATGCTGAAAACAAAGAAAATAAACCCGACTGATGCCGCAGATAAAAGACAATGGCGCAGATGTAATCTCGCGGTATTGTCCCATTAAACTGTATTTTTGGGACATTACAGAATCGGCAGAACAACTGTTGGGAATGTTGCCTTCATCGTATGCCTATCATGAAGCAGTTATTGCGCGTTTCCGTTCAGAAGCACGCCGCAAGGAATGGCTGGCTGTTCGCGTTTTGCTGCATAGAGTGGCAGATATATCGGAGCCAATAGCGTATAAAGAATCGGGAGGTCCTTATTTTGTACATACGCCGTTGTCTGTCAGCATTTCCCATACATCCCATTTCGCCTGTTTGGCTTTGGGGAATGCGGCTTTTGGCGTTGACATAGAGCAATATGGGGCAAAGGCGTTGGCATTGACCGACAAGTTCCTTAAGCCTCAGGAAAAAGGACTCGTGTCCCAAACAAGTATTCCGGCAGAACAATTTGCTGTGTTGGCTTGGAGCGCCAAAGAGGCTGTCTATAAAGCCGCTGACGACGTGTCGTTGGGCTTGTTTCAGAATATCACAATCGAACATGTGGATGAATCTAAAGCCCTTCTCTCTGTTCGCGTTCAACATCAATCAGATTGTGGCGTTGGCGAGGTATGGAAAGTATCCTATGTTTTCATGCCGCATTTCGTTCTGACGTTGTGTTTTAAGGATGGTGAAAGAATTGTTAGAGAATCCCTGTAGTTAGGTCTCTTGGATATCCTAGATTATTGTTTTACTATTACATAAGACGTATGGTGTCTTGCTCCTGGTCATCATAAGAATTAATACCAAACATCCCTTAGATAGATTATTATGAGGAAATTTACAAAATTCAGATTAGCCGTTGTCATGGCGCTGGCTTTGTTCTTTGCAGTTATGAACGAAGTGATGGCTGTTCCGGCAAATCCGGCGCTTTATCGTTATGTGCAGCCAGATGGTACGATCGTGACGCTGCAGATGCGTGGAGATGAGTTCTTGCATTATGTAACCACTGTTGATGGCTACACGCTGAAGAAAAACGCTCATGGCTATTATGTATATGCATCGCGCACAAAATCTGGTGCCTTGGGCTTTTCTTCCGTAGTTGCTCACGATGAAGACCAGCGTGGCAGTGAGGAAAAAGCTTTTTTGGCACAGACGCCCAAGTGCTTGACGGATAGTCATGAAGTGAGAAACGCGGGAATCTATGCGTTGCAACGTAAGATGATATTCGATCGTCCCTTGGTTTCTTTGGCTGCTAATCAGTACGACTACGCTAAATTCCGTGGCCTTGTCATCTTGGTTGAGTTTAACGACAGGACGTTTTCTCGCCCAGATGCCAAGGATGTATTCTCTGAGATGCTGAACAAGAAAGACTTTACTGGCATTAAGAATCTTGATGGTGGTTTCGTTAAATATACGGGAAGTGTGAGAGACTATTTTGAGGACAATTCCTTTGGTAAGTTCATACCTCAGTTTGATGTTGTCGGTCCGGTCAAGGTTAATGTCAGCTGCACTTATCCTGAAGGATTGAAGAATGCGCGTTCCTTCAGTCAGATGGTGATGAAAGCGGCAGACCCCATCGTGGATTTTTCGAAATATGACTGCGATGGCGACGGTACGGTGGAAATGGTCTATTTCATCTGCGCTGGCTACGGTTCGCACTACGTAGGCAATAATTCTGGATTTATTTGGCCTCACGCCTGGACCCTCTTGGGCGACAGACATGACGGCGTTCGTTTAGACCGTTATGCTTGCAGTTCGGAGATGTATGGCGGTGAAGCCACAACGGAATTGGATGGTGTTGGCACCATCTGTCATGAATTTAGCCATGTGCTGGGTTTGATGGATGAGTATGATACCGACTATGAAAAGGGTGGCGGTCAGAGTTTCCATCCAGGCAATTGGTCGATTATGGCTGGCGGAAACCACATTAATATGGGCCGAACGCCAGTGGGCTATACGCTTTTCCAGCGTTATCAGGCTGGTTTCTCAACGCCGACGTTGGTGGAGGAAGAAACAACGCTTACAATCCCTTCTTTGGCTGAGACAGGCGAAGGTTATCGGATTAATTCAGCTGTCGACAAGGAATATTTCTTGTTGGAAAATAGGCAGGCGAGCAAATGGGATGCCTTCTTGCCCGCTACTGGCCTGATTGTTACGCGCGTTGACTCAACAGACGTTAGAGTGTGGAGCGCCAATACCATTAACTGTAATCCAGCACACAATTACCTTGAAATCGTTCGTGCTGTTGAACCGACAAAGGTGGGGGCGTTTAACACGGACGTATTCCCGCAACCTAACGTGCGCTCCCTGACCAACGAAACAACGCCAAGTATGCGCTCATGGACAGGCAAGAAAACGCCACTGGTGCTTGGTAATATCAGGAGAAGAGCCAAGAATATCGTTGTGAATGTTGTGGAAGACAAAACTGTAACCGGCATTGAATCTTTGCAACAACCAAATGAAGGCACAACGGAAGTCTATGATTTGTCTGGAAGAAAGTTGAACCGACAGCGTGCAGGTGGCTTGAATATTGTAGTCAAGACGGATGCACAAGGAAACCGCAAGGTGTATAAGACATTGGATGGTGTGCGCTGACTTTTTCAGTTGCAACGAAATCCGAAAATCCCCATATAATAAATGGCCGCTTACCTAATCAAAATAGGCAAGCGGCCATTTATTATATGGGGATTTGTGTGGTTCAATTCTTGTTTCAATAGCGCGTCTGTTGCATTCTGTATGCGCTATTTTAAGAAACCTTTTTATCTTCCGCGCTGATAGGTGATCTCGTAAGCGCAGGGATATACGTTGTAGGAAGCATCGCTTTGTCCTTGTGTGCTTGGAACGATGAGGCGAACGAGGGCTGTTCCACCATCAGGCGTGTCTTGGCGTCCGAGGTTGATGAACGACAATGGAATCAGCCATGCAGTGGGGACGGATGACGTTTTATACGTGGTAAGCATCACGCCAGAAGTATAGCTGGCAGAAAATAATCCGTTGGTGTTCGTGCAGCTCATGGCATCGGGGGCTGCGGCGTAAGTCTGTACGCGATTGGTGGTCTGTAGCGTGTCTGTTGAGATATTAAATTCGGTGTAGCGGTTCAAGATAGTAAGTGTCTCACCGTTCTTGATTTTTGAACCAGTACCCTTTCTCACGATTTGCATATAGACACCAGAGCCAGCGAAGAGCACATATTGGTTTTTCGAGACATCAGTGGTGCTGTCGTTGGCGTAAAAATCGCTCTCAGAAATCACTTCAATATTTCCTGGTATGTTCAGCAGATAGCCAGCAGAGTCGCTTGACATAACTTGTGCGCCGGTTTTCAGGAAAGCTTGTATTTGCTTGCGTTCGCGTTTCACGCGGTCTGCGTATGTGTCGTCGTCATTACAGGCGCAGAGGCATGTTATGGCCGCACAAAAGATAAGTACGATTTTTTTGATGGTCATCTTTTCTGTTGATGTTTGGGTTCTTGAGTAAGCGTGATTTTTTATTTCAGAGCAAAAGTACAAAATAACCCGCATACCTCGTTCCATTTTACGTTTTTTGTGGGTATCATGGAGGTGTCTTTTTATTAGAGACACCGAATCTAATGGGTTTTATCCCGTTTTCTATGGCAATACGTGTATTCTGATTCAGCCCTAAATGGCTTGGTAAGCCTTTTTAAGGTATTTTTGAAGGAATAGACACCAATATGCAAGGGCGAAGATGCTCAGTGCTCCTCCGACGATACCGATTTTGCTAATTGAGAGATGTGTGCACACTTGTCCGCCGATGAAAGCCCCTGTGCCGATGCCGAAGTTGAAAATGCCAGAGAAGATGGACATGGCAACGGATGTCGATTCCTGCGTGGTGTGGCTGATGATTTCCGATTGCATTGAAATATTGAATGCAGTGCTCGCTATACCCCAGAGGACGAGTAAACCGATGACAGCCGCGGCGCTAAACGAGAGAGGAAGCAGCAGTAGCATGCAACTTGTCAGTAGTAGAAAGATGGTTGTATTGAATTTGTAGCGGTGCTTAGCGTAGAATTTCGAAAACAACAAACTGCCGATGATGCCAGCGCAGCCAAATATCATCAGACTTGTGGTGATGAGCGAGTTGGGCATCAAAACAATATCTTTCATAAACGGTTCGATATAACTGTAGCATGTGTAATATGACGTGGCGAAGAATATGGTGAGTATGAAAATGCCCATCAACGGTTTGTTTTTAAACAAAGCAGGTACTTTCTTGACAGAGAAACGGCCTCGGCTTGGCAATATCGGAAGCGTGAAAAACATGTAGATGAAGATCAAAGCCGCTGTGATACCGATGCTGAGAAAGGTCATACGCCAGCCTATATGTAGACCGATGGCGCGTCCGATGGGCATACCGAATACCATAGCAATGGATGAACCTGTTGCAACGAGACTCAGTGCGATGGAGCGGTGGCGTTCGGAAACCATTCGTGCGGCCATAGGGGAGACAATGGCCCAGAAAACGGAGTGGGAGCAGGCAACGCCTATTCTGGATGCCATCAGCATGCCGTAGCTGTTTGAAAGGGAGGACATGACTTGGAAGGCGGCAAATAATCCAACCAGGCCGAGCATGAGGCGGCGCATTTCCATGCGTGAAACGAGAATCATCAGTGGCAGTGATAGCAGCATCACCACCCAAGCGTAGACGGAAATCAGCATTCCAGCATGTGCCTCGGTGATGGAGAAGTCTGAGGCAATGTGTGTCAGCAGGCCGATGGGAATAAACTCAGAGGTGTTGAAAATAAATGCGGAGGCTGACAAACCTAATAGTGCCAGCCAGCTTTTAAAGGACATCTTTTGTTCCGTCATAGTTTTGTGCAATGAATGTTAGTAGAGTATTGTGGCTTCGTCGGCCTTCCACTATATGGTAAGTGTGTACTAACAGTACCACATTATGGTATGCTTGATGGGTATATGCTATAAACAAAAAGGAGACAACTTCTTAAAAGTTATCTCCTTTTGGGTGCTTAGTGGGATTCGAACCCACGACATTCAGAACCACAATCTGACGCTCTAACCAACTGAACTATAAGCACCATGTTGGCTTTGTTTTCAAAAGCAATGCAAAGGTAGGCATTTTTTTTATACCAACCAAATTTGTAAGCAACTTTTTTAGAAAAAGGCCTCGATTTTTTTATTTTGGCCGCAGAACTCCTTGTTTTGGATTATAAATGAGGGGTCAACCTTGCTAATTTTGTGTTTAAAGGATAAAGGCCATAACTGCGTATTAACGTCTCGCAGCCATGGCCTTTTATATGTAAATAATGCAGGGCATTATTAAAATGGTTGCCCGTTTATCTGTTTCCAAGTTGGGCTTTATCCAATCTGGAAGCGCTTGGAAGCTCGCAAGAGATGGCGCATCATGGAAACAAGCTCCTGCATTTCCTGAAGCGTGTTGAGATAGAGTAGCGACACCTTGATGTTGCTGTCTTCACGCTGCATGCGGTCTTGCTGCTGATGGCGAATTTGCGAGATGCGCGATTTTATGGCGTTTCCTTCAACGAGCAGTTCGTCTGCCGTGTTGAAATCGCCGCTTGAAATCATTCCCTTTGTACGCTCAAGATAATTGCATACGTCGTTCAGCAACGGGTCAAGCTCTGATTTATAGTTGTCGGGCAACGGATTGAAATTGTTGTCAACGTGTTCCATGACGGGTTCAAGCATACGCTTCAAGCAGTAGATGATTTGCGTGGAGTTGTTGCATCCCAGATGGAACCAAGTGTTTTTTTCAACCGCAAGCATGTAGTCGATTTTGCGCATACCGAGGATTTCCTTACGGCGGTAGCGTTTCCACTTGCCTTTTTCGTCTTCAATGGCATGGCTTGCTTGGCGTAGCGAGCGTACATCCTCATTCATCATGCCGTTGACAATGCCGGTGAGCGCTTTTTGGGCAAAATCAATCAGTTCGCTTTGGGTTTGGCTAACATGCTTGATAAGGAGCTGCCATGTTTGCTGCTTGTCGTGGCAACGCACCAGCTGGCGGAAGAGCGTATCAACATTTTCTTCCTGCTGCTTGTTGAATTTCTTATTGTTGTTGATCAACACGGCAGCCAATATGCCAATCAGAATCAGCATGGCAACGAAGCCGCCAAAATGGTTGAGCGTGGCAATTGTGAAGCTCATGATGAAGGCGGCGCCGGCTGTGATAAACCATCCGCCGATAACCGTGATCACGCCAGTGAGTCGGTAAACGGCTGTTTCGCGTCCCCATGCGCGGTCGGCCAAACTTGAACCCATGGCCACCATGAAGGCAACGTAGGTTGTTGAGAGCGGCAATTGCAGGGTGGTGCCGACAACGATGAGCAGACCAGCTAATACGAGGTTGACGGATGCCCGGACGAGGTCGAAGGCAACACCATCATCGAGCGTGGCTTCTTCAGAATTGAAGCGTGTGTTGATCCACGACTTGACGTTGTTGGGGATATATCGGGAAACAGCATTGGTGGTGTTCAATACGCTTCTGACCGTCTTGCGGGCGATGCGTGATGAACTGAACACCTCTTCGCCCTCGTCTTGCCGGGAGAGGTTGACCGTTGTTTGAACCACTTTGTGTGCCTTCTTTGAGGTACACACGGCGGTGGTCATGATGATGCCGGCCGCCAGCAAGAACAGGTGTTTATAGGGCAGTGCAGATTCTCCAGCCAGAACGTCCATCGTGTAGCTTTTGGCTGCTTCGCCGTTGCCGTTGTGTGTGAAATCCAAGAAAGATTCCAAACCAGCCAATGGCGTACCGATGAAGTTTACCAAGTCGTTTCCAGCAAAAGCCATAGCCAGAGAGAATGTACCGAAAAGCACGATGATTTTGAAAATGTTGACCTTCAGCAGGTGAAGAACTTCTGCCAAAATCGTGAAAATACAGAAGCAGTATAAAAGCAGAAGACCGTGGTTCTGGTCAATCCAGTCAGACACTCCAAGGTCCTTCAGCAAGTTGGAGCCTTTAAGTCCGCTAACAATCAGGAAGTAGAAGATGGAGGTCACTCCAACACCTCCGAAGAGGGCGATCGTCCATCTCAGGTGTTTTTTGTAATTGAAAGTGAATATGATACGCGTGAGCCACATCACCACCAAACCGAAGACAAAAGCGATGGCTACGGAAAGGAAAATGGCAATGATGACCTGCAGGGCTTTGTCTGTGTTGATGAGTTGCTCGTAGGTGTATTGGCCGCCCCATATTTTTGTCATGGCCAATGCCGTGCTACCTCCCAAAAGTCCGAACACCATTGAGACGGTGGTGGATGTTGGCATGCCCAGCGTGTTGAAGATGTCCATCAGGATGACATCTGTTGCTGCCACCGCTAAGAATATGCACATGACATCATTAAACGAATAGAAATTCGGGGTGAAGATGCCGTGTCTTGCAATGTCCATCATTCCGCTGCTCGTTGTTGCGCCGACAAAGATGCCGACGGCCGCCACAATGAGAATCGTTCTAAACTTTGCCGCTTTTGCTCCGACGGCAGGACTCAGAAAGTTTACTGCATCATTTGCGACTCCGACGGAGAGGTCGAAGACTGCCAAAACGAAGAGAAACAGCAAAACCACAAGATAAAAGATATCCATGAGGGGGTGTTTGTTGAAGCATTCCTTTCAATTACCAAAAGATAGCCGCTGATGAAAGCAAATGTCTAATTATTAATTAATAACATTAAATTGGATGAAGGATTGTTTGTATAGGCAGGCAGTCCTGAGTGCCTGCTTACTTGGTGGTTCGGCTTGCGGCCCAAAAACATTCCGTCTGCAAAGTTAAATTTTTCTTTGAATTGTTGGGTAATATTGCATCATTATTTTGTTGCAAATATGTCATCAGAATTTAACCGCCTACTTGGCGGGAGGCTTTGGGTGGTGTTTGGGAAGTATGATTGTGAATGTTGTGCCCACGTTGATTTCGCTCTGCTTGACGAAGATTTTTCCTTTGTGATATTGCTCGATGATACGTTTTGCCAATGAAAGCCCCAGTCCCCAGCCCCTTTGCTTGGTGGTGTATCCAGGGCGGAACACCGATTTGAAGCGTGAGGCTGGTATGCCCTTTCCCGTGTCGGTCACATCGATTTCAATGTGTCTTTCAAAAGACCATGCCGTGATATTAATGCTGCCAACGCCGCTCATGGCGTCGACGGCATTTTTACACAGGTTCTCAATGACCCATGCAAACAGGGGAGGGCAGAGGTTGGCCGTCATGGTTTCCTGTGGAGGATGGTAGGAGATTTTTGCCTTTCCCGAAGTTCTTTTGGCCATATATTTGATGGCGCTTGAAATTGCGTCACTGACGTTGGTCGGTGCGAGTTTGGGAGCAGAACCGATTTTGGAGAAGCGGTCGGCAATGAGTTGCAGGCGTTCAACGTCTTGTTTCAGATATTCAATGGTGTCGTCTTCTGGATAAAGCTCCTGCAATACCTCCGTCCATGCCATTAAGGAGGAAATCGGCGTGCCAAGCTGGTGGGCCGTTTCCCTTGAAAGTCCCACCCATACCTTGTTTTGCTCAGATTTCTTTGAGGATAGCAGGATACTGACAGCCAATATAAAGAAAAGCCCCACGACAGCCAACTGGATGTAGGGGTAAACGGCCAGTCGCTTCAGCATGGTGCTTTCGCCATAGCAGAGCGTAAAGTGTCCCGGCATGTTGTCGATGCTGAGTTGCATACTGTGTCCGCCTTCTCTCATGGCTCGTGCTTCACTGGCCAGATAGGCCGTGGTGTCGGTTGAGGCAGTGAACGTGATGTTGCGGTAGTCGATAACGTGGCTTTGTTCGTCCAGCAGAATGACAGGAATGGTGTGGTTGCTTTTGATGATGCGCAACACCAAATTGAGGTCTGTATTTTCGTCAGCCCGCATGAACGACTGCATGGCTTCGGCCCACACCCCCACACGTGCTTGTTCCTCGCTTTTCAAGTCGGCAATGAGCGCGTTGGACACGAAAAGAGAGCCCGCTGCGATGATGAGCGCGCAGGAAACCAAAAGCGTTTTGATGACCTTTGTTCTTTCGGGCTTAAACATGACAGATGAGACGGATTTGCCGATTGGGGCGTATTTAAGGGGTGTTCTATAAATTAGTTTTAATGGAGATTCTTTATTTAGGATTGACTTGGCCGCTTTTACAGTTCTCACTCGCATCTTGCTGTATTTCAAAGACTCACATAGCTCGCTATGCTCGTCTTTGAAATACAACAATCTGCTTCGCGATAAATGTAAAATCGGCTCAAGCTAATTTATAGAACACCCCTTAAAGTAAGGGGTGTGGATTATGTATATGGGACGTTCAGAGCATGCAACTTTCAATCGCCTGCTTGTTCTTGCTGCGACACCTCTTTGATGATGGAATCCATATAGTCCAGCAATTCGTTTCGTCCTTCCCCCTTCTCGCTGCTTGTCACGAAGTGTGGCGGCAGTTCCTCCCATTGTTCTTGAAGCGTTTGTAGGAATGTCTGGATGTTTTTCTTCCGCTCGCCAGCCCGCAGTTTGTCCACCTTCGTAAACACGATGGCAAACGGGATACCATGCTCCCCTAAAAAGTTGATGAAGCTGAGGTCGATTTTTTGCGGTTTGAGTCTGCTGTCAATCAGGACAAACAAGCAAGTCAGTTGTTCCCTGCAAACCACATAGCTTTCGATAAGGCGCTTCAAGGCCTCCATAGCCGACTTCCCGCGTTTGGCGTAGCCATATCCGGGAAGATCCACCAGATGCCAGGCCTTATTGATGAGGAAATGGTTGATGAGCATGGTCTTTCCTGGGGTTGACGATGTCATGGCCAATGCCTTGCGTCCTGTCAGCATATTGATGAGGCTGCTTTTCCCCACATTGCTTCGTCCGATAAAGGCAAATTCCGGCAAAGAATTGGTTGGACATTTGCGATAATCGGTGTTGCTGATTAAAAATTCGGCTGATTTAATTTCCATACGTATCTTTTTTATGTGGCAAAGATAGCTTTTTCCAAGGACTTTTGCGTACATTTGCGTTTCAAATTGCGCCGACGTGCAGCACAATAGCGGCCTCTTGGCGCAAATTTTGCCAACTGCGGGATGTCGTTGCCACATTCCACCTTTACGATAAAATCCCATGCCAACAGAGCAATATCCATCCAAATTATTAGAACATGCCGTGTCGGAATTTTCGAAATTGCCGGGCATCGGCCGCAGAACCGCGTTGAGGCTGGTGCTGTTTCTTCTTTCGAGGGACAATGCCGCCACTCATGGTCTTGCCGAGAGTCTGGTCAAGTTGCGCGACGAGGTGAAATATTGCAGCGTTTGCCACAACATTTCGGACACCGATGTTTGCGACATCTGCTCCAATCCCTTGCGCGACCATTCAACGGTCTGCGTGGTGGAGAACGTGCGTGGCGTGCTTTCGATAGAGAATACTGGGCAATATCGCGGTCTTTATCATGTGCTTGGCGGCGTGATTTCACCTGTTGACGGCATCGGTCCGGCTGATTTGGAACTCAATTCTCTGGTGGAGCGCGTTGGTGAAGGCGAGGTGAAGGAAGTGATTTTGGCGTTGAATCCCACCATGGAGGGCGACACCACAAATTTCTACATCCAGCGGCGTTTGGCTGCTTTCGATGTGAAAATCACTGTGTTGGCGCGTGGCGTCAGTGTGGGAGATGAGCTTGAATATACAGACGAAGTGACGCTCGGCCGTTCTTTGATGGACAGGAAACCCATATAATCCGACTGTCGGGTCAGCGTGGGGAGAAAAATAAATTGGTGGGCAAACATATTCTTTTTGACCACCTACTCATATATATAAGGAGTGTCTGCTCCTGTGAAAAGTAATGTAAATATTGAAAACATGGAAGGAAAAATGTCATTGCGTGTGGCCTATATCGCCGTATGGATTATAACGGGTTTGATAGCCCTGTGTTCTGAGGAGGGATTTTTGCCTGTTGAATATCTCTCTCACGGGCCCAATACAGACTATGTCGTCGGTGTGGTGTCGTTTCTCACGGCCATCGGCGGCACCTATCTCGCGTTGCGTCTTTTGGCGTTCAAAGCCTTTGTCCGGAAACTGACCGGTGCGGACGATGCCCATGCATGGGCTGTATATAAAAAATGGTGTTTCGCACGCTTGGCCGTCATCGCTGTTGCTATGTGGGTCAACGTTTCGCTCTACTATGCCACGTCGTATGCCGACTCCATTAAATATTGTCTTCTCATCGTCATGATTGCCGCTGTGTTTTGCTGGCCTTCGGTGGGAGAATACAATAGCAAAAGAAACAATGCCGGGGAGGGCGTTGATAAAAAATAAATTCAGCAGGTGTCAGCTTTCTTTCAGTGAGGCACCAGTGTTAAATGTAAAGATCATCTTTGAGCACCATTACAAAGTAAGGAACCACCAATGGATTTGTCAATTATCATTGTCAGCTACAATGTGCGTTATTTTCTTGAGCAGTGTCTGTTCTCAATTTACGGGGCGAAGGGAAACTTTGAATATGAGGTCTTTGTCGTGGACAACGCCTCAAAAGATGGGAGTGTCAACTACATACGCCACCGCTTCCCGCATCGGGAATATCCAACGCTTCATGTCATAGAAAATGTGCGCAATGTTGGTTTCGGGCGGGCCAATAATCAGGCGTTGGAACGCGCGAAGGGAAAGTACGTCCTTTTTCTCAATCCCGATACGTTGCTGGCAGAAAACACCTTGGCCGACTGTCTTGCCTTTGCTGAGAGCCACGAAGATTTGGGTGCGCTTGGCGTGATGATGTTGCAAACGAACGGTCTCTTCGCCAATGAGTCCAGACGCGGGTTGCCCACTCCCTGGACCGCCTTTTGCAAAATGTCTGGTCTGGCTTCGCTCTTCCCGAAGTCCCGGATTTTCGGGCGTTATTATATGCGCTATCTCGATAAAGAGCAGCCTTCGGAAATCGAGATCGTTTCAGGAGCCTTCATGTTGCTCAAAAACGATTCGCTCAAAAGACTGGGCGGTTTCGACGAACAGTTTTTTATGTATGGCGAAGATATTGATCTTTCATACAGAATGTTGCGTGGCGGCATGAAAAATTATTATCTGCCCACCCCGATGCTCCACTACAAAGGCGAGAGCACGCAGAAAAGCAGTTTTCGCTACGTCCATGTCTTTTATGGAGCCATGCTCATCTTTTTCAAGAAATATTACCACCACTATGCCGCCATATTCTCCATCCCGATAAAGATGGCGATATTGGCAAAGGCATTGATGGCGCTGATGTCCGGCATGTTCCATCAGATGAAACATTTCCTGCACCCTGAAAAGGAAATCAAGTTGGGAACCCAACTCTATGTTGGCCCCAACGGAAAGCAGATGCGGCATCTTGCACAAAGCTACGGCATAGATGTGACCGTTATGTCAGGTGATGAAAGCTGTGTTTCGGCTGAAGATATAGCACGGCACATCCCAAAAGGCTGTGTACACGTCATCTTCGACACCTCATGCTTCTCCTATACCTATATATTGGAATATTTTAGGCAGTCAAACCATAAATACTTTGTTGGCACCTATAATCCGCAGACGGGCCGTATGATAACAGGCTCTTACGTCCTCTCTCCAGTCAAAGAATGAGTGTGCATGCAGGAGTGGCGCTCGCTGGCAAGAATAGCCAAAATGCAGTAGTCATTGTCAAGTTATTTTTTTACCATTACTAAATACACCATTACTTATAAAATAATGCTGACCACCTGCTTATGGATTTTTCAACTTCATCATCTCCCGTTCTGCTTCGTCCTCTCGAACCAGAAGATTTGGAACTCCTTTACACCATAGAAAACGATGCCACATTGTGGGATGTGTGTGACGATACAACGCCCTATTCGCGTTATGCCCTGCGTCAGTACATCGCCAATCAGCCGCAAGACCTCCACCAGTGTCGGGAATTGCGCTTGATCATTGTAGAGCGACAAACATCAGCTCCGATTGGCATTGTGGATTTGGTGAATTATTCACCCAAAAACCAGCGTGCGGAAATCAGCATCGCCTTGCTGCGCCACAAAAGAGGGAAGGGGTATGGAGAAAAAGCCATTTTTTTGTTGGAAGAATATGCGCAACGTTTCTACGGCATCAGAATGCTTTATGCATTGGTCTCTTCTCGAAATAATGCACTGGCAAACAGAATGTTTAAGTCCTTAGGTTATGAATGTATTGCGTGCTTGCCTCAATGGCACAAGAGGGGGGATGACTTTGAGGATATAGATGTTTTTCAAAAAATCTTAGAAAAAAGACGTTGAAATATTTGGTATGTAAGAAAAAAGTTGTACCTTTGCACTCGCAATCGAGAGAGATAGCAAGTTAATAAATATTGAGAATGTAATGGTGCGTTAGTTCAGCTGGTTAGAATACATGCCTGTCACGCATGGGGTCACGGGTTCGAGTCCCGTACGCACCGCCAACTGGCTCCTTAGCTCAACTGAATAGAGCATTTGACTACGGATCAAAAGGTTATAGGTTTGAATCCTATAGGAGTCACTCATCTGTGTTCGAAGCAGAAAGATTTCAGATAAAGAAATCGAAAGAAATTTATGTGGTATTTACAGCAATGTAGATACCACATTTTTTGTATATATCTTCTCGAAGATGAATTTGAAATTCGTGCCGCTTTCTTCAGATTCTTAGAAAATTTGCGTAGGAAATAATTTTCTCCTCATTCTCCAAGCGTACAAATTCTTGGTGTTGTTTTCCTGTTTCGTTTTTCCAGTCGCAAGCCTGTTTCATTTATTTCAAAGGCAATCCGCTTTCGTGTGTCCCCTTAAAAGTATGACAAATCATCTACCTTCGGCCGCGAGTAGCGCGAATCGCGGCCGAAGGTAGCGCGAACTGCGGCCGAAGGTAGCACGAACTGCGGCCGAAGGTAGCACGAACTGCGGCCGCGGGTAGACAACATTGGTGGGACAATGTAATAAGTAGGTGTTCAAGATTAGTTTATACTATCCATGTAGGAATAAGCCAGTTTAATATTGCCTTGCCGCATTCTTTTACCCCTACAACAGTTTTTCATCAGTCACGTAGCCCGCTACGCTCCTTCTTCAAGACAGCTGTAGGAACAAAATAATACGACAATTGAAACGTGAGCGCATCGGAAGCAAGTACATTCACAAGGATAATCCAGAAAAGGTTCTCTCTACAAAGGAATGGAGAGCACTTCCAAAAGAAGAACGTGACAACTACACAAAATCGGAAACGGCAAAGGATGTTGTTGAAAGGGTCTCTTATGCCAAAGCGTGGGGAGAGCGAGCAAAGGACAAATCCCAATACCTTTCCCAACTGCATACAGACTATTACAACAAGGTAGGGCGTAAGTATGGCTTGGCAAGAGGTTTCTCCTATGATGAACTTTCAGAGGAAGAGAAACGAGGACGCAAGCATAAGAATAAGGTGGTGCTTGAAGCTGAACGTCAGGCGAAAGTCGCTCTTGACAAAGTGGAAAAATATGCAGTGTTTGCCACAATCGACAAGAAGGAGCTGACCATTCCTTTACTCAACATCAAGGCTCCAGTTCAAGAAGCGATGAATGCCGTAAATAAAGAACTTGCTATCCCGATTCCTACACTTATAGGACAAAAGACATGGCAAATAGATTTCATCATCTTTGTTACTTATCCGTAAGAGTTGAGAGGATTATTATAAAAAGAGGAATATCTATAATTGCTTCAATAGAAAATATTGTTGCTTCGCAACACATTTTTGCCGTTTCGCATAAGGAGATGTTGTGTATAAAAACAAACGATTGTACTTTTGCAGCATAATAATAAGTTCTCAGGCCGCTTGTCCTTTGAACGAACCCATAAATTGAAGCATAAAATGAAAATGTTTGGATTTAGACATTTGATGTACGGATGGCTTGCTGTCGTAGCCCTTGTGCTGACTTCATGCGACTCTGAAAATGTGACACCTATCAATGATAAAACTTTGCCAGAGGCCATTGCCAAAGATTTCCACGAACGCTGCGAGGACTACACCATCAAATGCGTTTACACAGGTCCAGAGCCTTACTCCGACAGTGGAGCAATTGAAACGTTTATCACCTCTGAGGACAACGCGGGGAATGAGTGCGTGGTCGTATACGTTGACAATGCGTGGAACCGCACCGTGCGGATGCTCTCTGACATTGACCAGTTACCCAGCTCGGTGCGATACCGGCTGCTCACGATAAACCAGGAGGCCAGAAACGACGAATTCTGGGAGATCAAGGAAGTGACACAGGCCAGCATAAACGGGACATACTATATTCTCTGCTATCTGCAGGACACCCCCAAGTTCAAGAATCTCGTCCACACACTTGTCATCGACAGCAAAGGAACGGTGGTCAAGGCATGCACATACAAACTGAACAACGCTGAATATATAGGTACGATTCCTGGCGATATGGAATGGATTACAGCGCACTACAAAGGTTCCGAAGTGCTTGGTTTTGTCAACGACAGCGGCGATGACAACTATCTCATCATGCACGACGGCGTGTTGAAGTCCGTATACTTCAGAACTTCCCGCAAGGGTACGACATGGAAAGAAACCTGCTACCCCTTGCCGAAAGGCACGATGGTACCAAGCAATGTATTGGATTCCTTACACGCTGACTACCCTGATTTCACCTATACTGAGGTCTCTATTGTTGAAACCCCTGACGGAATACTCTACCTCTTTACCGATGGAAACAGCCCCGACCGTTTAGGGCATTATGTTGAAGCAAGCTAAAGACTGAATGAAGTCGTCTGAAGATTTGCCTTTATTTTTAATGTGTTTTTGGACCTTGAAGAGGGAGTGTAGCGAGCTACATGACCGATGAACGTGGGTATTAATAAACATATGATAAAAAATGAGAAAGATTGTATTATCATTATTTGCATTATGCTGTTTTTCGGCAGTAGTGGCACAACAGAAGACACGTAACCTGTCTGTAGAATTACTTGGTGCCCAAAATATTGTGGGCATCAACTACGACAGCAGATTCAATGGAAACTCTGGGTTAGGCTACCGTGTGGGCGTTGGCTATGTCTATGGAGACACTTCTGGTTGGGTCGACCAGAAAATCAATGGCGTTGGTGTTCCGTTGGAGCTAAACTATCTGCTCGGAAAGAAGAATAGCAAGTTGGAGCTGGGTTTCGGTGCAAGTCTTGGTGTATATCAAGTAAAGGAAACAATAGGATACGTCAAAGATACAGGGTGGTATCCAGGTGGGGATAATACAGACGAGACTTTTCCTGAATTTGATTTTTACACTTCATCAAGAACTCAATTCGGTTATTTCTTCTTCGGCGACATCGGCTACCGCTATCAGCGCCCCAACGGATTCATGTTCCGTATAGGCGTTTCGCCGTCGTTCAACTTTGGCGACAAGTACGGACTCTGCAAGGCTGCTTTCTTCCCGTACATAGGCTTTGGTTGGTCGTTCTAAGCAGACCAGAACATTTTCAAGCAATTTAAACAAATAAGCGTATGAAGAAACTATTGTTATGCTTGATGGTAGGCGTAATGTCCCTTACAAGCTGCGAATTGTCCGACCCTGATGGACTTGCCGACCCTATGAAGTGGAGCACGGTTCCGTCGGGCTTGAAGAACGGCGAACTGAAAGTGGAAGCCGAAGGAGGAAGCAGCCTGTTTGCCTGCAAAAACTACAAAAGTTTTTGGATTAGTAGCGTGAAGGAAGAAGGAAAATTCAAGGAAAACACTTCATACAAAGAGTTTGACGGAGGCTGGTATCTCGTCAAGATAGAGGACAACGAACTAAAGGTTATTATCAATCGCAACGAAACGAACGCATCACGTTCCTTCACGGTTTGCGTGGAAGCAGGAAACGCCTTCGACGAATTCAAGTTCGTACAAGATGCAGCAAGACAATAATCCGGCAGCATCTCTATACAAAAAGCGTGTATTCATAATGCGTCAATGTACATCATGAATACACGCTTTTTCATTATTTCTCCAGCCATTTCTTAAACAACGCCGCTTTCTCCTTGCTTATTACGATATTATCATCCTCACATCCTTTCAGCTTCACCATTAGTTTAGAACCGAAGTAAAAACTGATTTTCCTGATGCCATTCATGTTGGCGATATACTGTCGATTGAGACGGAAGAAACGGCCGGGGTCTAAGGCCTGCTCCAGGTCGTTCATGCTCATGGGCAGCGGATAGGATGTGCCGTCGACGGCAAACGCCGTGATGCGGTTGTCGCGCATATTGATGTAGCTGATGTCGTCGACGCAGAGCATGCAAAGCTCGTCGCCTTTCGTGATTAGGAAGCGCTCACGGTATTGGCGTGTGTCGTTAAGCACATTGTGCAGCGGACTCACCACGGCAGACTGTTGTGTATTGCGGTTAAGCTGCAGCTTGCCGATTGCGGCACGTAGCTCGTCTGCGTCAATCGGCTTCATCAGATAGTCGAGTCCGTTGTTCTTTATCGCCTCCATTGCATATTCGTCGTAAGCCGTGGTGAAGATCACGAACGACTGTGGCATCACCTTGCGGAACGCTTCAAACACGTCGCCGTCAGCAAGTCGGATGTCGGAGAAGATAAGGTCATAGTCGTTGTTGGCGGCAAGCTCCTCTGTCACTTCCGACATACTTTTCAGCGGTCCATGCACGTCTATCGTTTCGTCAATATCCATAATGAGCCTTTTCAGACGTCTTGCGCTGAAATGGTCGTCTTCTATAATCAATACCTTTTGCATCGTTCTTCTATTGTTTTCGTTTTATGATTGGCAGTCGCACCTCAAATGAATCTTTATGGGCTATGAACTCTGGCTCTGCCTCGCCCTCCAGTCGATAGCGTTGCTTCAAGTTGCTGATACCTATACCGTACGACTCTATGCTCTGGTCGTTGGTCAGGTTGGTGTATATGCGGTTGTTCTTTATGACGAGCATGTCGCCCTGGCGACCAAGAGACACATGAAGCTCAGTACCGCTCTGCGGACAGTTGTGCTTCACGGCATTCTCGATGATAAGCTGCAGACTCAGCGAGAGGATGTATTCGTTGCGGTCGCCGTGCAAATCGTCGGCGTGCAGGACGATGGTGTTGTCGTAGCGCATGTTGAGCAGACCGATGTACGACTTGATGAAGTCGGTACCGTCGGCAAGGGTTATATACTCCTTGTCGATATGCTGAAGTATGTAGCGGTAGATATGTGAGAGTTTCACGACATAGTCCTCAGCCATCTTCGGGTTTTCCCCTATCATTCCAGCAAGTGAACTAAAACTGTTGAACACGAAATGTGGGTCCAACTGCAGCATAAGGTATCGCTTCTGTAAGGCGAGGTTCTCCTTGCCTTTCAGAACAATCATGTCGGAGAAGTGCATCGAAAGGTGGATGAGTGCTACAAGACTCGCTATCAGTCCAAATAGGAAAGACGTTCCCCATATATCCTGCATCATTAGCTTAGGTGTCACAAGGCTCAGCAGCAGTTCGCAGCCACCTGCAATAAGCAGGTTGAAGCCCAACACCACCAGTCCGTTCTGTACGAACACACGGTGTCCCTGCCCTTCGCGCCTAAAGCGCCGCTGTTTGAACAACCATCGGTTGAGATACAAACTCGAAAGCGAGAACAAACCGCAGAGTGCAAAGTCAACAAGCAATTCAGGATACAGTCCGCTTACCGACTGTAGGAAGTCGGGCAGGTCTACCAATATCCAGATGATATCGTACAGGAAGAAGAAGATAAGCGAGTAGACAAGCCACTCAAGAAAAGAGTTCTTGGATCTATGCATAATTATATAATAAAATGATTATCCTTGCTCCAACAAGTTCTTGTCTGTCAAGAAATCCAAGAGTCCGACAGTCAACACACCGAGTTCGTCCTCCTTGCGGTGAATGTCATCACCAACAATGACAATCTTGCGAAAGTGGTCATTGATTGACAATAATGGGCGACGTTCTTGCTGTTCATTTTCTGGCGTAGGCATGTGAAAAGCCGACTGGATATACACTCTGTATGGAGGGCGGTTCACCACAAAATCTACCTCCAACTGTTTTCTGACAAACTTACCGTTCTCATCCTTGCCACCAAGTTCAACCAATCCTACGTCCACATTATATCCACGGCAACGAAGCTCATTATAGATAATGTTTTCCATAATGTGCGTCTCTTCCTGCTGTCGATAGTTGAGAATGGCTGCACGAATGCCGATGTCCGCGAAATAGTATTTCGTCTCGGTACCAATATATTTTCTGCCTTTCACATCATAGCGTAAGGCTTCCTCTATCAAGAAAGAGTCTTTCAGATAGTCAATGTATTGTTTTATAGTGTCTCTTTTTATGGTTACCCCTTTTGAAGATTGAAAGGTATTGGCTATTCTCGTTGGATTGGTTGATGAACCAATGCCCGAGGCTATTACACGCACCAATTCCTTCATTCCTTCAGAATTACGCAGATGGTTGCGCTCAATTACGTCACGCAGATAGGTCGTTTCATACAGACCACGCAAATAGTCTGTTTTCTTTTCTTCCGTTTCAAGCAAAGCCACCTGTGGCAGTCCTCCAAAAGTATAGTAATCCAACCAAGCTTTGCGTATATCTCCACCAATACCACTAAAGTATTCGTCAAAGGTGAGAGGCCAGATGCGTATCTCGTCACCTCTGCCTCGGAACTCAGTCACAACATCACTTGACAGGAAACGAGAGTTAGAGCCTGACACATACACATCTACATTCCGCATGTGTGTCAAGCTAAGAATAACCTCCACAAATTCTTCTACAAGTTGTACCTCGTCCAAGACTATATAATAAGGATTGCCATCATCCACAACCTTTGAATCTATATAGTCGAGCAAGGCATCAGGCTTTCTCAACCGTCTGTTTCGGAAATCATCAAGTTGTATTTCGATGATGTGACTATTAGTCACCCCATGTTCCAACAACCAGTTATGCCAGATATCAAACAGTAGGAAAGACTTTCCACATCGTCTGACACCTGTTATAATCTTCACAAGACCGTTACCACGTCCTGCAATAAGTTCATCCAAGTATTTCTTACGTTCAAATATCATATTAGAGTACTATTTTTGATATTGGTATCATATTTTACACCGCAAAAATAATGGTTTTATCCCAAAATCCAGCACAATCAATGAAAAAACTGCGTTTATCAAGCAAAAAAACAGTAAAACGTAGCATCGTAAACTACACAAAAATGCTTTTTTAAAAAAATGCCAGGCATGTCGAGGTGTGACTTAACGCTTCTCAACTTCCTTCCGATACTTGGTGCAATATTCAGCCAAATGAGGCAGTATTTAAGTACTTATAGCCTACTGAAACTGGATATGATGCAAGGTGTTGTGAATTTGTGTGAATGCCAAAGAAATTCTTGAAAATATGGAAGAGCTGTGTCTCCTTCTCCGGCCGAAGGAAAAAACTTGGCCATTTCCTTTGCATTTCGCTCGCCTTGCACTAACTTTGCAAATCAATCGTGGATTGGGGCTTAACGGCTCTCGGATATATAGATAATATCTGACATTTAGATAATAAAGTAAAGCAATATATAAAAATGAAGTTTACCGAACGTGACGGACTTAACCTCTTTGGTGTCAATGAAGAGGTGTTGAAAGAATGGGACAAGAATGATTTGTTCCATCGTAGCATTGATGAACGGGAGGGATGTCCCTCTTTTGTGTTTTTTGAAGGACCGCCTTCTGCAAACGGACATCCGGGCATCCATCATGTTATGGCACGTACGATTAAAGATGTGTTCTGCCGCTATAAAACGATGCAGGGTTTCCAAGTCAAGCGTAAGGCTGGTTGGGATACCCACGGACTGCCAGTGGAACTCGGCGTTGAAAAGGAATTGGGCATCACAAAGGAAGATATCGGTAAAACTATCAGCATTGAAGAATATAATGCGCAGTGCCGTCGCAATGTGATGAAGTTCACCCAGGAATGGACGGACTTGAGTCATCTGATGGGCTACTGGGTGGATATGGAACACCCTTATATCACTTACGACAATGCGTATATTGAAAGCTTGTGGTGGCTCCTTTCTCAATTGTATCAGAAAGGGCTTCTTTATAAGGGCTACACGATTCAGCCGTATAGTCCTGCTGCAGGAACGGGTTTGAGTTCTCACGAGTTGAATCAGCCTGGCTGTTATCGCGATGTGAAAGACACCACGGTGACGGCTCAGTTCCGTATCTTGAATCCGACGGAAGATATGAAAGGGTGGGGCGAAGCCTATTTCTTGGCGTGGACAACAACGCCTTGGACTTTGCCCTCAAACACAGCCCTTTGTGTAGGCCCGTCATTTGAATACGTAACGGTTCGTACTTACAATCCATATACGGCAGAGCCTATCACTGTTGTGCTCTCTGCCGACCGCCTGTCGGCCTACTTCAAGGCTGAAGGCGCAGAACTTCCATTGGAAGACTACAAGGCTGGCGACAAGGTGATTCCTTATCGCGTCGTTGGTAGCCATAAGGGTCATGAGCTTGAGGGCATGCGTTATTCGCAGTTGATGCCTTGGGTGAAACCGACAGAAAAGTTGGCAGACACGGCACCTGATTTTGTCAAGGAATATGCTCAGGCAAATCCTGATGCCGTGTTTGAAGTGGGCCATGACAAGTTTGTGGAACTCGAAGAACTTGGCTTCCGCGTGATTTTGGGCGATTACGTAACCACAGAAGACGGTACGGGTATTGTTCACATCGCGCCAACGTTTGGTGCAGACGATGCCCGCGTGGCTAAGGCTGCGCACATCCCTTCGCTCTTTATGATCACGAAGGGCGGTGAGACGCGTCCGATGGTTGATTTGCGCGGCAAGTATTATGTGTTGGACGAGTGCGACGCTACTTTCGTGGATAAATGCGTTGATCGCGAGGCATATTCGCGCCACGAAGGAGACTACGTAAAGAATGCGTATGCTCCGGAGTTCAACAAGGATGGCAAATATGACGAAAAGGCAGCCGCCAAAGCTGAGGATTTGAACATTGTCATCTGTTTGGAAATGAAGCAGGCAGGCGAGGCATTCAAGATTGAAAAGCATGTGCACAATTATCCGCATTGCTGGCGCACGGACAAGCCAATCTTGTATTATCCGCTCGACAGCTGGTTCATCCGTTCAACGGCGGTCAAGGAGCGCATGATTGAGCTCAACAAGACCATTCGTTGGAAACCGGAATCAACAGGAACGGGACGTTTCGGAAAATGGCTTGAGAATCTGAATGACTGGAACCTCAGTCGCAGCCGCTATTGGGGTACTCCGTTGCCGATTTGGCGTAACAAGGATTCGCACGAAGAGATTTGCATTGGCTCTGTTGAACAGTTGTACAATGAAATTGAGAAGAGCGTGAAGGCTGGTGTCATGAAGAGCAATCCATTGAAGGACAACGGATTCGTTCCGAATGATTACAGCAAGAACAATTATGACAAGATCGATTTGCATCGCCCTTACGTAGACAACGTGGTGCTCGTTTCTGAAACTGGCAAGCCGATGTATCGTGAAACCGACCTGATTGACGTTTGGTTTGATTCAGGTTCTATGCCGTATGCCCAGTTGCATTATCCGTTTGAGAACAAGGAATTGCTCGACAAGCGCGTTGTATATCCTGCTGATTTCATTGCAGAAGGTGTTGACCAAACGCGTGGCTGGTTCTTTACGCTTCATGCTATCGCAACGATGGTATTTGACAGCGTGGCCTTCAAGGCTGTGATTAGCAATGGTCTTGTGCTTGACAAGAACGGCAACAAGATGTCAAAGCGTCTTGGCAATGCTGTTGAGCCATTTGGCGCCATTCAGAAATATGGTTCAGACCCATTGCGTTGGTATATGATTACCAATTCATCGCCGTGGGACAATCTGAAGTTTGACGAAGACGGGGTACAGGAAGTTGCTCGCACTTATTTCGGCAAACTCTATCAGACCTATTCCTTCTTTGCCATGTATGCCAATGTTGACGGCTTTGACGGCAAGGCTGCGGAACTGCCGCTCGAAAAGCGTCCGGAAATCGACCGTTGGATCATTTCTGAGTTGAACACGCTCATCAAGAATGTCACTGAAGCATTTGAGGATTACGAGCCGACGCGTGCAGGCCGAATGATTAGCACGTTTGTGATTGACAACCTCTCCAACTGGTATGTGCGTCTCTGCCGTAAACGTTTCTGGGCTGGCGAGATGGACGACGACAAATTGAGCGCTTATCAGACGCTGTATCGTTGCCTCTTCACCGTGTCGAAATTGATGGCCCCCATCGCTCCTTTCTATGCCGACCGTCTTTATGGCGATTTGAAAGCGGCATCCGCAGAGAATGGGTGCGTGAGCGTTCACCTCTCGGCATTCCCGAAGGCTGAGGCTTCAGAAATCGACACCACTTTGGAGCAGCGCATGGAGTTGGCCCAGAAGGTGACTTCAATGGTGCTTTCTTTGCGTAAGAAGGAGCATGTGATTGTTCGTCAGCCGTTGCAGAAAATTTGCATCCCAGCCACCGACGCTTGTCAGAAAGAGAATATCGAAGCCATGTCTCAGTTGATTTTGGATGAAGTCAACGTGAAGGAACTTGAGTTCGTGGAAGGAGACATGCTCGAAAAGAAGGTGAAGTGCAATTTCCGCGTGATGGGCAAGAAGTTTGGCAAACTGATGAAGGCCGTTGCCGCTGCTGTCGGCGCATTGTCGCAGGATGCCATCAACGAGCTCAGCGTGAATGGTAGCGTTCAGGTACATGTTGACGGCCAGACAGTTGAAATCGTGCGTGAAGACGTGGAAATTGTCAGCGAAGACATCCCAGGATGGACGGTGGCAAATGACGGCGCTCTGACTGTGGCGCTTGACCTCGAAATCACGGAAGAGCTGAAGAACGAGGGCATGGCGCGTGAAATTGTGAAGCGCATCCAGGCCTATCGCAAGAGCTCAGGTTTTGAAATCACAGACCACATCCATGTTGTCCTGTCACACGACGACAATTTGCAGAAGGCCGTCGAAGCCTATCGCGATTATATCTGTTCTCAGGTTTTGGCCGACAAACTGGAATTTGGCGCACCAGAATCTGGGGAAGAACTTGATTTTGAGGACTTCAAGATAAGTGTAGATATCACAAAACTATAAACCAATAGAAGAACGTGACCTGCAAAGGGCAGACATTTGTCGCAATGTCAGACCGATGTCTGCTCCCTGTGGGTTTGCGTTTTATGCACACACACTCCTTAATATATTAATGTCATGGCAGAAAAAACGCGTTATTCAGATGAAGAATTGGTTGAATTCAGAGATCTGATCCTTGAAAAAATTAGGTTGGCACAACGTGACTATCAGCAGATGATGGACGTTTTGACCAACAAGGAAGGCAATGGTGTTGACGACACGATGCCGACCTATAAAATATTGGAAGAGGGTTCTATGACTCAGACCCGCGAAGAGCTCACCAATATGGCAGCCCGACAGCAGAAGTTCATACAGGGACTTCAGGCGGCATTGGTGCGCATTGAGAACAAAACCTATGGCGTTTGCCGTGTGACAGGAAAGCTGATCCCTAAAGAACGCTTACGCGCTGTGCCGCATGCCACAATGAGCATTGAAGCAAAGTTGGCAAGCAAGAAACAGTGAGGTGAGGTGGGATGGGAACTGGCGGGGCCGTGGGCTTTTGAAGCGAGTGCCGAATTTTCTGGAGCTACCGCTTGTGCTATGCCAGTTCCCAGTTAGCCCTCATTGACAAATTTGATAGAAAAGACAGATTACGATTCAGCAGGGTTTTTTAGAAAAAAAGACCTCTGCTGAATTAGTCATGTAATGGCGTAAACAAATTCTGAGTACAATCCTCTTAATGTAAAATGTTTACTACCAGTTGTTTGCGTACTATTAGACTGTAATGGTTGAATGGGGGAGAGAATATATTGGCCTGTCTCGTTCAGCATAGAGGGAATATAAAAAACATTGCCTGCTTCGTTCTTGGAAACGCGTTGAGAATTAAATGTCAAACAATAAGATCATAAATACAATGGATGATAAAATTGCGATCCGCCGCCGTGTGGTGATGTCTGTCGGAGTGATTGCTTTGGTGCTTGTCATAGACCAAATCATAAAAATTGCCGTCAAGACACACATGTGGGTCGGAGAAAGAATCTCGGTGACAGATTGGTTTCAGATATTCTTTACGGAGAATAAAGGGATGGCATTCGGACTGGATTTTTTCGGAACCTTCTTCTTGGCGCTGTTTCGTTTGGTGGCAGTGGTTGGATTCAGTTATCTGCTTGCAAAACTCATCAAGAAAAAAGCACCGTATGGCTTGGTGGTCTGTTGGGCTTGCTTGATAGCCGGTGCTGCCGGCAACATCATCGACAACTGCTTCTATGGCCTGATATTTTCTGAAAGTGGCATCTGTCAGGGGCCGGTGTCTACTTTTGTCGATTGGGGAGAAGGCTACGGCTCGTTTCTCTCGGGTCGTGTTGTTGACATGTTTTATTTCCCGTTGTTTGATTGGCCAGACTGGGTGCCCTTCGTTGGTGGCGGCACTTTCTTTGGAGCAGTATTCAACTTTGCAGATGCCTCAATCAGCTGTGGCGCCGTGGCGTTGTTGCTGTTCTATCATAAATATCTGAATGCGGAATATATGTTCGACAAGAAATTTGAAGAACCGTCTCCCCGTAAAGACGAAGAATAACATGAACCCAATGATGCAAATATTTTGTGACGTCAAGCGCAGTCGGTGTGTCCTTCAGAATTGTTTGGCATTGATTTTGCTTGTCGTATGCCTGTCGGCCTGCAAATCTGATGTTCCAGAGGATGTGCTTGACAAGCAGATGATGGAGCGCGTGCTTTATGATTACCATGTGGCCCAGAGTCTGGGCGGAAACAAAAGTGCGGAGCAGGTGACACATCAGACAGACATAAGTTATAATGAGAATTATTATCTGAAGTCCGTTTTAGAGAAATATCATCTGTCGCAGGAAGATTTCGACCGCTCTTTAGCGTGGTATTCCCGTCATAGCGAAGAACTCTTCGACATCTATAAGCACCTCAACGAACGCCTCTCTGCCGACATCGGTGCAGCGCCTTCCGCAGACGCTATGTATGCCAATGCGTTGACAACAGACACGCTTGACATTTGGCGCGGTTCTCGTGCCTGGTTGTTGTCGTCTGTCGGACAGAATGTCGCCTCGTTTGAGCAAGAATGCGATACGGCCGTTCATGCCGGCGACCGACTGATGCTCCGTTTTACGTCAAATTGGATCTACAGAGAAGGCATGAAATCGGCAATTGTTTGCCTTGCCTTGAATTATGCCAATGATTCAACCGCCGTTTCTGTCTTGTCGGTATATGGTTCTGGTTCTCAGGAGTTGAGCATCAGTGTCGGGGCGAAACCGCTGAAAAGCATTTCTGGTTATGTTTACCAGCAGGCAGTCTGGGATTCCAAACCCAAACTTTGCATCATTACTGGTGTTTCTCTGATTCGCTTCAGAAACAAAACTCAGCCGGCAGCAGATGATGCTTCTTCTGGAGATTCTGTGCGCGACGAGAAAGCCGATCGCCTGAAGGGGGAGCGCGTGTTGCGCGACAGTTTGTTGCGCAACGACAGTCTGCAACGGGTGGGACACCATTTCAAGTGATGGTGAACACCGAAAAAGGCTGCTGACGTTTTCCTTTCGAGCATTTTTGATAACCTGCTTAGTAATGGTGAAAGAATAAGTTGAGCAATTTAGACAGGGCATAAGAAATAATTCCTTACTCCACAAAATTGGTCAAGTTTTTTTGCCATTACTAAAAACTATAGGACGCCCTATATGAAAGTTGAAAATACACGAGTGTCTCGCATCGCCGTTTCCCGCTTGCATCTGTCCAACGGAGAAGTCAGGAAAAACCAGGTGTTGGAATTTGATGTTGAGACAAAAAAAGTTGTCAGGTTTTATCCGTTGGAGCAGGAGATTGCTTTCACGGAGTGGCGCGGTGGAGATTATTTCTTGCCGTAAAATATTTTGGAAAACATGCTTGGCCGTTGTTGGCAAGGCGTGTCCCATCCGTTGCAGCTTATAATAATGTAAAATAAATCCAGTCACCGTTATTTGAGAGGTGATGTATATATAGAAAAATATGAATCAAGACGAACTTCAGCAGAATCCGTTTTCATTGATAGCCGATTTTGACGGCGACATATCAAGTCTTTTCGACAAGGAGATTGAAGAAATTTTGCCCGTGTTGCCATTACGCAATATGATGCTTTTCCCTGGCGTTGTCGCCCCTGTTTCCGTAGGTCGCGAATCTTCCCGCAAACTGGTGCAGCAGGCCGTGAAATCAGGCAGTTTGATTGCCGTGACAACACAGCTCGACTCCACTGTTGAGACACCGACGGCCAAGGATTTGTATCCCATTGGCGTTGTTGCCAAGGTTATGCGTGTCATTGAATTGCCTGATGGTGTGTTGACCGTTATCTTGCAGAGCTATTCACGTTTCAGATTGGGGGAAGTGACACGTATGAAACCATATATGCGTGCCCATGTCGAGAAAATTCCAGAAATCCTTCCGGAAGCAGACGATCGTGAATATACAGCACTGGTTGACACCTGCAAGGACTCCACGATACGCCTCATACGTATGAGCGACACCGTGAGAGACGAGGCCGCTTTTGCCATCCGCAATATCAGCAACCCGATTTTCCTCATCAGTTTCATTTGCACGAACCTTCCTTTCCCCATAGAGGAAAAGTCAGAACTGCTCGCCATCAACGATGAAAAAGAGAGGGCTTTCAAACTCCTCTCCATCTTGAATCGCGAAAGCCAGTATGCTACGTTGAAGCGCAACATACAAAACAGAACGCGGGAAGATCTCGATCAGCAGCAGAAAGAATATTTCCTGCAGCAGCAAATCAAGAACATACAGAGCGAATTGGGCGATGATTCGCAGAACGATGACGTCCGCGAAATCATGGAAAAAGCCAAGTGGCTCAAGATGCCCGACAAAGTGGCTGCAACATTCAACCGAGAAGTCGAAAAGCTCAAGCACATCAATATGCAAAGCCCCGACTACAACGTCCAGTTGAATTATCTCCAGACGCTCGTGTCGTTGCCGTGGGGAAAAGATACCAAGGATAACCTCAATATCAAGAATGCCGAGCGCATCTTAAACCGCGACCACTACGGAATGGAGAAGGTCAAGGAGCGCATTTTGGAGCATTTGGCCGTTTTGCGTGTCCGCCAGGATATGAAGGCCCCGATATTGTGCCTTTATGGTCCTCCGGGAGTGGGCAAGACCTCTTTGGGAAAAAGCATAGCCGCCGCTTTGGGCCGGAAATATGTCAGAATATCCTTGGGAGGTGTTCACGATGAAGCCGAGATTCGCGGCCACCGCCGCACGTATGTCGGGGCGATGCCTGGTCGCATCATCAAAAGTCTCATCAAAGCCGAGACAGACAATCCTGTGTTCATTTTGGATGAAATCGACAAGGTTTCTCAGAATAATTACAATGGCGACCCGCAGTCTGCCCTGTTGGAGGTGCTTGACCCCGAGCAAAACAACACGTTCCACGATAATTTCCTGGACCTCGACTATGATTTGTCGAAGGTGCTGTTCATTGCCACGGCAAACAATCTGAACACGATTCCTGGGCCGCTGCTCGACAGAATGGAACTGATTGAAGTGGAAGGCTATCTGACCGAAGAGAAAAAAGAAATTGCGCGTCGTCATCTCATTCCGAAGGAACAGAAAATGATGGACTTCGGTGCGCCGCTCCGCATCTCTGCGCCAGCAGTGGAATATATCATTGAGAAGTACACCCGCGAAAGCGGTGTGCGCCAGTTGGAAAAGCAGATCGACAAGGTGTTCCGCAAAACGGCCTATCTCACAGCCGTTGAAGGCAAAATGCCGTTTGAAAATGCGCCAGTCAAACCGCAGGATGTTGAAAAACTCTTGGGCAAACCCATCTTCAGCCGCGACAAGTATCAGGGCAATGAATATGCAGGCGTTGTCACCGGTCTTGCCTGGACGGCTGTCGGCGGAGAAATCCTCTTCATCGAAACCAGTTTGAGTCGCAGCAAAGCGCCGAGACTGACGCTGACAGGAAATTTGGGCGACGTGATGAAGGAGTCTGCTATTTTGGCGCTGGAATATGTCAAAGCCCATGCGTCGATGCTGGACATTGACTACCGTCTGTTTGAGCAATGGAGCGTTCATGTCCATGTGCCAGAAGGCGCAACTCCCAAGGACGGTCCGTCGGCAGGCATCACGATTGCCACTTCCCTGGCTTCAGCCTTCACTCAGCGTAAGGTGCGTGCAAACACAGCCATGACTGGCGAAATAACCCTTCGCGGCCGCGTGCTTCCTGTTGGCGGCATCAAGGAAAAGATTTTGGCTGCCAAACGTGCCGGCATCAAAAACATCATCATGAGCAAGGAAAACGAGAAAGACATCCAGGAGATAAAATCCAGCTATGTCGACGGTTTGCAGTTCTTCTTTGTGGAAAATGTTCAGGACGTGTTTAACATTGCCTTGCTCAAGGAGCGCGTTGACAATCCGCTTGACTTGACCATCAAGGAAGAGCCGGCAGAAAACAAGTGATGCCAGAGCCGTCTCTGACCAGCAGATGGCCTGCTTGACATGAAAATACTAATTTATGAAATTTGAATTACAACATACAGACACGACAAGTTCTGCCCGTGCTGGTCTGATTACAACGGACCACGGGCAGATTCAAACCCCCATATTCATGCCCGTCGGCACCTTGGGTAGCGTCAAGGGCGTTCATTTGCGCGAACTGAAAGACGACATCCAGGCCCAGATTATATTGGGAAACACCTATCATTTATATCTGCGCCCAGGATTGGACGTCATTGAGCGTGCAGGCGGCCTCCATAAGTTCAATGGATTCGACCGCCCCATGCTGACAGACAGCGGTGGCTTTCAGGTATTTTCGTTGACAGACATCAGAAAACTGAGTGAGGAGGGATGCGAATTTCGTTCCCACATCGACGGAAGTAAGCATTTCTTCACGCCCGAGAAAGTGATGGACATCGAGCGCACAATCGGCGCAGACATCATGATGGCGTTCGACGAATGCCCTCCTGGCACAGCTGATTTCTCCTATGCCAGAAAAAGCCTTACGCTGACCCACAACTGGATGAAGCGCTGTTGGAAACGTTTTCATGAAACGGAGCCGAAATACGGCTACCACCAGTCGCTCTTCCCCATCGTGCAAGGCTGCGTCTATAAAGACCTGCGTCAAGAAAGTGCGCGTTTCATGAGTGATTTCAACGCAGAGGGCTATGCCATTGGCGGCTTGGCTGTTGGCGAGCCTGCCGAAGTGATGTATGATATGATAGAAGTGGTGAACGACATCCTGCCGCAAGATCGTCCGCGCTACCTGATGGGCGTGGGCACTCCCGTCAATATCCTGGAGGGCATTGAGCGCGGCGTGGACATGTTTGATTGCGTGATGCCCACAAGAAACGGACGCAATGCCATGATTTTTACGGCAGAGGGCATGATCAACATGCGCAATGCAAAATGGAGCACTGATTTTTCTCCCGTCGACCCCAACGGCCACTGCTTCGTTGATACCCAATATTCAAGGGCTTATCTCCATCATTTGTTCAAAGCGAAGGAATTGTTGGCCATGCAGATTGCCAGCATCCATAATCTGGCCTTCTATCTGTGGCTCGTCAGAGAAGCCCGCCAGCAGATACTGGCCGATAACTTCGCTTCCTGGAAAAAGGAAATGGTGGAACGCCTGTCACGGCGCCTGTGATTTTTCAACGGACGCTGTAAGGGTGTTCTATAAATTAGCTTGAGCTGATTTTACATTTATCGCGAAGCAGATTGTTGTATTTCAAAGACGAGCATAGCGAGCTATGTGAGTCTTTGAAATACAGCAAGATGCGAGTGAGAACTGTAAAAGCGGCCAAGTCAATCCTAAATAAAGAATCTCCATTAAAACTAATTTATAGAACATTCCTGTAAGGCCCTACGATGGAAATGCCATACTTTAATTTTGCAACGCGCTCTCAGGCGCATCATCCCCAACAATGAAAGATACAGGTAAAAATACAAACATAGGCAAGCGTCTGGCTACATGGATGAAGCAGGCAATGGGGTCTGTCAGAATCGGACGGATTGATTGGTACATCATGAAGAAATTCTTGAGCACCTACGTCTTCCTCATTGCCATTGTCATCCTCATTGCCATCATCTTCGACTACAACGAGAAGATAGACAAATTCACGCAGTCGCACGTGCCAGTCCGGAAAATAGTCTTCGATTATTATCTGAACTTCATCCCCTATTTCTCCAACCTGTTCAGCCCCCTCTTCGTCTTCATTGCCGTCATTCTCTTTACCTCCAATCTGGCTTCCAATTCAGAAATAATCGCCATGAAAGCCGCAGGCATGAGTTTCCGCAGGCTACTGCGCCCCTATATGCTCTCGGCCTTCCTGATAGCTGTGGTCACCTTTTTTCTGGGAGCTTACGTCATTCCTGTCGGCAACATTTCGAGGGTGAATTTCGAGAATGCCTACGTCAAGAAAAAAAGCACCACCACGGCCGATAACGTGCAAATGCAGGTCGACACTGGCGTTGTTGCCTATATAACCCATTTCGACAATGTGACGAAAAGCGGCTACGGATTTTCATTGGACAAGTTTGTCGACAAAAAACTTGTTTCGCACCTGACCGCCCAGAATATCCAGTACGACACGCTGTCTGACCGGCGCTACAGCTGGACAATCCGCATGTACAATATACGCACGCTGAAAGGCAGGCGCGAGAAAATATCAAGTGGGGAAAAGCTCGACACCATGATTATGATGGAGCCCTCCGATTTCTTCTACACCAAAAACCAGCAGGAAACAATGACCCTGCCACAGTTGGGAGAATTTATCGGAAAACAGAAAATGCGCGGAGCGCCCAACGTCAACACTTTTGAGGTGGAATACCACAAGCGTTTCGCCATGCCCTTTGCCGCTTTCATCCTAACGGTCATTGGCGTGTCGCTCTCCTCCCAGAAACGCAAGGGAGGCATGGGAATCTCCCTGGGCATCGGGTTGGCTTTGAGCTTCGCCTACATCATGTTCCAAACCGTCTCTGCCACTTTCTCAACGAATGCTGGGATGCCCGCCGCTCTGGCCGCCTGGATTCCCAATGCCGTGTTTGCCGTCATTGCCTTTATTCTCTACAAGCGGACGCCAGAGTAATCTCGCTCTTTCTTCCCCATGCAGGCATCCGTTCTTAGTAATGGTAAAAAAATAACTTGACCAATTTTGTGGAGTAAGGACTTATTTCTTATGTCCTGTCTTTTTCGCACTTAAGAAATTTGTCATCGGTCACATAGCCCGCTATGCTCCATCTTCCAAATTTCAAAACCAACAAAAATACAGGTTAAAATTGGTCAACTTATTCTTTTACAATTACTTAAAACAGCAATCCGATTTTTAAAAAAACGACACCCACACCCATGTATTTCTCAGATTTAGAACTTAGCGACGACATCCTCGACGCTCTTTACGATATGCACTTTGACGAATGCACCCCAATCCAGGAACAGTGTATTCCCCCAATCCTTGAAGGCCGTGATGTCATGGGCATCGCCCAGACTGGCACAGGAAAAACCGCGGCCTATCTTTTGCCCCTGCTGACCTTGCTCCGTCAGAATCCTCATCCAGCCGATGCCGTCAACTGCCTGATCATGGCTCCTACGCGTGAGTTGGCCAAGCAGATAGACCAGGCCATGCAGGGCTTTGCCTATTATATGGACGTCAACGGTGTGGCCGTCTACGGTGGCAACGACGGTACGCGCTATGAGCAGGAAAGAAAAAGCTTGAGCTCTGGCGCTGATGTGGTCATTGCCACCCCTGGCCGCCTCATCACGCATTTGCAGTTGGGCACGCTCGACCTCTCTCGCACCACCCATCTCGTGCTCGATGAGGCCGATCGCATGCTGGACATGGGCTTCAGCGAAGACATTCTCAAGATTGTTGCGGAAATGCCACGCGAGCGCCAGACCATTCTCTTCTCAGCCACCATGCCGCAGAAGATAACGGCCTTGGCAAACAGCATCATGAACGACCCCGTGCAGGTGAAAATTGCCGTGTCCAAGCCCGCTGAAAATATCGACCAGAGCGTTTACGTATGCAAGGAAAGCGACAAGACGGCGCTCGTGAAACACGTGCTTTCGTCACACGGCTCCAGTCGCGTCATTCTTTTTGCTGGTGCCAAGCAGAAAGTCAAGGAACTGGGTATCCTGCTTTCCCGCCGAGGCTATAACGCCGCGGCCATGCATTCCGACCTCGAGCAGAAGCAGCGCGATGAAGTCATGCTCGCGTTCAAAGCCGGGCGCATTGACATCCTTGTCGCCACCGACATTGTTGCGAGAGGAATAGACATCGACGATATCAAACTTGTCATCAATTACGACGTGCCGCACGATGCTGAAGACTACGTGCACCGCATCGGCCGAACGGCACGCGCAGGGCGCGAAGGTAGCGCCGTGACGTTGGTGGGCGAGCGCGATGTCCCTTCGCTCCGTGAAATTGAAAACTTGCTGGAAATCGAGATACCGCGTGCTGTTCTCCCCGAGGGCTTCATGGCTCCGTCGGAGCAGACAGATCTTTCCAAAGGCCGCCATGCCGACAGGAAGAGAAGAAAGGGCGGCTCTGGAGATGCAAAAAAGGAACAAGGGCGGAAGCAGGGTGGAAACCGAAACCGCGGAAACCGCCACGGCAAGCCTTCAGCTAAGAAAGCCGATGCGTCGCAGGTTGTTCCAGAAAATGGCAAAACCGCTGTGTCAGACGGGCAGACGGCTTCGGCTGAAACAGCCGAGAACAAAACGGCAGCAAGCAAAACGGCACGCCGTTCGCGGCACCACCGACGTAGAAAAACGCAACAAGGTGTGGAAAGCGCGGCGGGAGACGCAGAAAAAACACTTGGATAATTATCGAACACGGATAGTTGAGGCTAACCCCGTTCCACCATTACTATAAATAAAATATATGTCGGATTTCCTGAGTAGGCTGCAAGCATTAAAATTCCAAACCGAAGAGAATTCCTGGAAGGAACTCAAAAGAAGCGGGCGCGTGTTTTTCAGACTTGAGAAGACTGAAAAGGGCGTGGCATTGAGTGTCGTAGACGAAAAGGGTATCCTTGTTGACGTTGACAGCCGTTATTATGAACCTGAGGAATCTCAACTGATCCGTAGCATTGAGCATATACAGCGGGAGCGTCAGTTTCGCATTATATGGGAAGAAACGGACAAGTCGGTAAATCTTTGTGATCATCCGTATTTGTGCCATCAGTTGGTGCGTTGCAAAAATATCGTCGACGGGAAAATGATGCCCATTGTTTTCCATTCCGATGATACTTTCTTGCAGTTGCGCTTGAAGAAAGAGGGCGTTGATTTCCATCCTTCGGTGCGCGTTGCCGCCTGCGAAGGGGAGGAAGCTGTCGTGATGCTTTCCGAATGTTTCGCCTGGGCGGGAAATGGCATTTATCAGGTGCGGCCGATTGGTGGCAATTACAATTATCTGTCGGTGTTCGAAGAACCATTCTCAGAAGATATGCTTGAGCGCTATCTCTCCGTGTTGCATTCCTACACGGAGCAGATTGACGTCGTTGCTGAGGACTTTAGTCTTTCTTTTTCTTCCGGCGAAGTAGTGCCAGTTCCCACTATCTTCTTTGAGAAGGTCGATGCCGACGCGTTTTTATGAAGAGCGCCGCTCTTATTACAAAGAATTGATTGATAGGACGATAAAAATTGACGGCGTGCAGAAATCGCAGTTTGTGATGTTTCAAGCGTTGAGCGAGTTGCGCCGTATAGCCTCCGTGCCGGAGAGTCTGACCGATGGGAGAATTCATTCGCCGAAACTTGGTGCTCTCGTGGAGTCGTTGCTTGAAACCGTTGCCAACGGCCACAAAGCCGTTGTGTTCTTCAATTTCATTGTCGGACTCGAACTGTTGGGAGAAGCGTTGGAAGAAAACGGCATTGATTATGTGAGCATGACTGGTGCTACACGCGACCGGAAAATGGTGGTTGAGCGCTTTCAAGGAGATTCCCGTTGCAGGGTGATGCTCATGACGCTGAAAACAGGTGGTGTCGGCTTGAACCTAACGGCGGCCGACATGGTTCGTCTGATATTCCAAAGAATCAACACCTGTCCGAGTGCGCTGTTGATCAAACTCCTGTTGCCTCAAGTGAGCGGTTTCAAGTCCAAGCAGTTCGACGGCTGTCAGGTCAACGATTTAATCAGAAATATTTGCGGCGTGCTATCGCAACTCGATTCAGAGAAATGGATGCCTGTTGATTATTTCTTGGTGAACGTCAGGACGCAAGCTTCAGACAGACTTAAGCAGCCAGAAGACACCTACGAGCTATTCTATGAGGATTATTTCTATAAGTCAGTACTTGTCAACGGATTCACAAACAGTATCATCTCTTTGGACAACGTCATTAGCAACTTGTCAAATCCTTTTGTGAAATCATTTTTGTTCCTGTTGGCGAGCCTCGGCATCGTGGAAATTGCATACAGCGCTGTTCCGCCGTCCAATGCCACCAGCATATACGACACGTTGCAATTTTTGCGATAACAGAGCCGGTCAGTTTGTAACTGGTCTTATTGGCCATTATGACGAAACAGGAAGGGGGGGGACTCAGACGGACTTCGCCATTGACGACGAGCGTCTTTTATTGAAGTTAAACAATTCGAAAAGCCCCAATGCTTTCGTGCTTGGAAAGTTTGGGAAGAGCGTCACATCGTCGCTCTATCGTGTTGACTATGGCACCTTCCTGGAGGGTTGCACAACGGCAGATGATGTCAACGAACGCATTGCGCTTTTCAAACGCTATTTCGGTGAAGAATTGCCGGAGGTGTGGACCAGTTTCTTCAAGGACGTTCTGTTGCGTTGCTCGCCGCTGGCAACCGTTGGTAAGAAATACATGCTCCGCCGTATAGATGCCAAAGACAAGCGCCTTCAGAACGTCATCCTGACGGACGAATGTCTCAAGAAACACATTTTGAGGGCTGAGAACTATATTCTGCTCATCGAGCAGGATTATTGGAATGTGGTGGTTGAAAGGCTGAGGACTTATGGCTATGTGCTGTAGTTCACGCTTTGCTTTCCACCGATTCCCGTTCTCCGTCATTAGCTTGTAAAAAAGGCATATTGAATCTCGGCTTGACCTTCCCGTTTTTTGTTTAGCAAAAAAACGCCCAATCATTTTGCCCTCTCCCTGCTTTGCAGTAACTTCGTGCCGTTTTATCAAGAACAGGGCGGCGGACGCGGGGGCTCCCTCCCGTAGCCTGTCGTTCCCATATATAACTCAGGATAGTCTTATGAAGTATTATTTGATGATTGTCGCTTCGGCAATACTCATGCTATGCGCCTGTCGGGGAGAAAAAACAGAAACAGCGGAAGCGGAAACAGTTCCGGCGGATTCCGTGCCCGACAGCCTTGCCACCGACAGCCTCGGCACTGACACCGCGGAGCCTCCAGTGGCGGCCGACGGTCTCTTCGACGACTTTATGTATAATTTCATGCGCAATAGGAAGTTCCAAAAGAAACGCATTAAGTTTCCTTTGGAAAACCTCGTGGACGGGAAAAACAAACCCATAGCAGAGGGCGCGTGGAAATTCGACCCCGTATATGTCCGTGAGGAGGTCTACACCATGCTTTTCGATGACGAAAAAAGCGTGACCAGCGAAAAGGACACGAGCGTTCACCACGTCATCGTGGAATGGGTTTATCTCGACAAGGGGCGTGTCAAGCAATATCATTTTTTTAAAGAAAAAGGCCAGTGGAGACTCTTCCGTTTGGACACGCACAACATCGGCCGGAATGCCAACCGCGACTTCTTTGAGTTTTACAAGCGCTTTTCAACCGACCCCGACTTCCAGATGGCGCATATCGTCAACCCATTTGAGTTCAGAACGTATGACTCCGACAATTTCCAAGCCATCGATGGGGTGCTCGACGTGGCGCAGTGGCCCGACTTCAAGCCCGATATGCCCTCCGGACGCATCACGAATATCAACTACGGACAGCGGTATTCAAACAACGGGCAGCGCGTGTTGGTCATCACAAGCCCCTCGGCGGGAATGAGCTGCACGTTGAGTTTCAGAAAGCACAGAGGCGTTTGGGCGCTGGTCCGGATGGAGAGCATATAGCGCCCCCCGGCAGGTCGTCCAGTAAACGCGTGCGCCGTTTTGATGCCTGAGAGAAGAGGGTGTTGGAATGTCCGTTTGATATAAAAATTGCATATTTTTAAGGAATATAATTCGTATGAAGACAGAGAACAACTATTCGTTGTCGGCCCACAATACTTTTGGCATAGATGCCCGTTGCCGGCAGTTTGTTGAGTATGAAACGGTGGACGAACTCCGGGATTTCATCTCCCGCAGACTCGCTGATGCTGCTTCAGAAACTTCCCATCCCCTGCTGCACATCGGCGGCGGAAGCAATCTCCTCTTCACCACTGATTTCCCGGGTATTGTTCTGCACTCCGCCATCAAAGGCGTGGAAGTCGAAATGAGCGATGCGGCCAGACAGGAAGTGGTGGTCAAGGCCGGAGCAGGGGAGAATTGGGACGACTTTGTGGCCCGCTGCGTTGAGCAGGGCTATTATGGTCTGGAGAATCTGTCGTACATCCCTGGCGAAGTGGGTGCCAGCGCCGTGCAAAACATCGGTGCCTATGGCTGTGAAGTGTGCCAGTATATAGAAAAGGTGGAGACCGTTGATTTACACGATGGTTCCCTCCGCATTTTCCTCCCCTCAGAGTTGCATTATGCCTATCGCAGCAGTGCGTTCAAACATGAATTGAAGGGGCGCTATGCCGTGACGTCCGTCTGCTATCGCCTTTCAACCGTCTTCCGCCCCAATCTCTCCTACGCCGCTCTGACGCGTGCCCTTCAGGAACAAGGCATCGACGTGGAGACTTTGACGGCAGCGTCTCTGCGTCAAGCCGTCATCAATGTGCGTCGTGGTAAATTGCCCGAGCCTTCTGAAATCGGCAGTGCCGGTTCCTTCTTCGTCAATCCCGTTGTGTCAAGCGAAAAATTCTGTCAGCTGCAGCAGCAATATCCTGGCATGCCGCATTATGCCGTTGAAAATGGCGTAAAAATCCCCGCAGGCTGGATGATTGAGCAATGCGGCTGGAAGGGAAGGAACCTCGGCCGCGCTGGGGTCTACGAAAAACAGGCCCTTGTATTGGTCAATCGCGGCGGTGCTACGGGTGCCGACATCGTGCGCCTCAGTGACGCTGTGCGTGCTGACGTCGTAGAAAAATTCGGCGTAGACATCCATCCGGAGGTCAATTTTATATAATCGGGCGGGTATTCAAAAATATTTTATACTGTCAATGTCGGAAGGGTATGCGACAAGGCAAAATAGACTAATTTTGAACACCTGCTTAGTAAAACCCAAACCGCTCAAGATGAAGTTACGTTTTTTAGGAACAGGTACCAGCACGGGCATACCGCAAGTGGGGTGTAGCTGTCAGGTGTGCGCCTCGGCAGACCCGCGCGACAAACGGCTACGCACTTCCGCATGGATTGAGACCGACTGCGGAGAAAGTATCTTGATCGACTGCGGCCCTGATTTCCGCCAGCAAGTACTCTCACTTAACCATTTTAGCCGCATCAGCGCTGTGCTCCTCACGCATGAACACTACGACCATGTTGGGGGTATCGACGACTTGCGCCCCTTTTGCGTCTTTGGCGAAATCCCCGTCTTTGGCGATGCCATTTGTCTGGAACACCAGCGTGAGCGCATGCCCTATTGTTTTGCGGAGCACAGGTATCCTGGTGTTCCCAAGATTTCGCTACATCCCGTGCGTCCCGGTGAAGTTTTCCGCGTTGGAAAGCAGGAAATCCTCCCTTTTGTGGTGATGCACGCCCAGTTGCCCATCATGGGCTATCGTTTCGGACGCACGGCCTACATCACCGATATGAAAACCATCCCCGACGAGAGCCTCCCTCTTTTGGAAGGTGTGGAAACGCTCATCGTCAACGGGCTGCGTTTTGAACCACACGCCAGCCATCAGACCATTGAAGAAGCTGTTGCTTTTTCGCGCCGTGTGCAAGCATCGCACACCTATCTCGTCCACATGAGCCATCATGCCGGACTCCACGTTTCGCTCGAAGAACGTTTGCCCGACAACGTGCATGCTGCTTATGATGGTTTGGAAATTGAATGTCGCTGAAGTGTGCTGAGGGCGGATGCTGTATAATCTTCTTTAAAGCCCCTTCCCAAAATAGTTAAACCCTTTCTTCTCACGGCTCCTCGTTCTTCTTTATTAATACTTAACACGTCTGCCGTGAAAAAATGTGGCGTCAGAACTTGCCTGCGTGAAATGAAAAAAGTAATTTTGCATGCAATAAAAAAACACCTTAGCATTATGTACTCAGATTTTATTGCCGACAAAATTGTTATGGAGGGCTTGACGTTTGATGATGTCCTCTTGGTCCCTGCCTATTCAGAAGTACTGCCGCGTACCGTCAGTCTGTCAACGAAATTTTCTCGCAACATCGATTTGCAGATTCCTTTCGTGACAGCAGCTATGGACACTGTGACAGAAGCACCAATGGCCATTGCCATTGCGCGAGAAGGTGGTATCGGTGTGATTCACAAAAACATGAGCATCGAAGACCAGGCGCGTCAGGTAGCCATTGTGAAGCGTGCAGAAAATGGTATGATTTATGACCCCGTAACAATTCAGCGTGGCCGTACAGTTAAGGATGCGCTGGCTTTGATGCGCGAATACCACATCGGAGGTATTCCTGTCGTTGACGACCAGATGCACCTGGTTGGTATCGTGACCAACAGAGACCTGCGCTTTGAACGCAACCTCGACAAGAAGATTGACGAGGTGATGACTTCTGAGAATCTTGTGACCACCAATACGCAGACCGATCTTCTGAGCGCCAGCCAGATTCTTCAGGAAAACAAGATTGAAAAACTTCCTGTCATTGACAAGGATGGCAAGTTGGTCGGTTTGATTACTTATAAGGATATCACCAAGGCCAAGGATAAACCGATGGCATGTAAGGATGCCAAGGGACGTTTGCGCGTGGCCGCAGGTGTCGGCGTGACGGCAGACACTTTGCAGCGTATGGAAGCCTTGATTCAGGCCGGTGCTGACGCCATTGTCATCGACACGGCGCATGGTCATTCAAAATACGTGATTGAAAAGCTCCGCGAGGCCAAGGCTTCTTTCCAAGGTGTTGATATCGTGGTGGGAAATGTTGCCACAGGCGATGCTGCACGCATGCTCTATGAGGCAGGTGCTGACGCTGTCAAGGTCGGCATCGGTCCGGGTTCTATTTGTACCACCCGTGTGGTTGCAGGTGTCGGTGTGCCTCAGTTGTCGGCTGTTTACGACGTAGCCCAGGCGTTGAAGGGAACAGGTGTGCCCTTGATTGCTGATGGTGGTTTGCGTTATTCCGGCGACATTGTCAAAGCGCTTGCAGCTGGTGGCTTTTGTGTTATGATTGGTTCGTTGGTGGCCGGAACGGAAGAAAGTCCGGGTGAAACCATCATCTTCAACGGCCGTAAGTTTAAGACCTATCGTGGTATGGGTAGCTTGGAGGCTATGGAGAACGGTTCTAAGGATAGATATTTCCAGTCGGGCGTTGTTGAAGTCAAGAAACTCGTTCCAGAGGGTATAGCTGGACGTGTTCCTTACAAAGGCTCGGTTCAGGAGGTTATTTACCAGATGGTCGGCGGTTTGCGCTCAGGTATGGGCTACTGCGGTGCCGGCACCATTGAGCAGTTGCACAACGCCAAGTTTACAAGAATCACGGGTGCTGGTGTGATGGAAAGTCATCCGCATGACATCACCATCACAAGCGAGGCTCCCAACTATAGCCGCTCTGAATAAAAAAGATATGCGATTCGTTTTGACGGATTATATATAAAATAATGTCACCCTTCTACTGTGAATCCATGGTGGCTTGGCCATGTACACATCGCGTGTGTTATGGTTCAGGCGAATCTTCAGGCACAGTGGAAGAGTGGCATTTTCAGTTAGGGGTGTTCTATAAATTAGCTTGAGCCGATTTTACATTTATCGCGAAGCAGATTGTTGTATTTCAAAGACGAGCATAGCGAGCTATGTGAGTCTTTGAAATACAGCAAGATGCGAGTGAGAACTGTAAAAGCGGCCAAGTCAATCCTAAATAAAGAATCTCCATTAAAACTAATTTATAGAACATCCCTTAATCTGGGTGCGGATTCAGCCCCTGGGTTTTCATGACACCTTAACATATTCCTTTCCTTTCTACTCAATGAAAAAGTTTTTCTTACCCATATTTGCCTTGGCATTTTCTTTGGGCGCGTTTGCCCAAAGCAATGACCCTGTTTTGATGCACATTAACGGCAAGCCCGTCACCCGGAGCGAGTTTGAGTATTCCTATAACAAGAACAGCAACATCGAAGGTGCTGTGGAGCACAAAACGGTGGACGAATACGTCGAAATGTTTGTGAATTACAAACTCAAGGTGGAAGCTGCGGAAGCGATGCGCATGGATACGCTTTCAAGTTTCAAAGGCGAATTTGCCCAATATCGCGACATTCAGTTGAAGCCGTTTCTGGTTGATTCCGCCTTCATCGACTCCGTTGCCTACAGCGTGTACACCCAGACCCAGGCGCAGTTGAAAGGGAAAGATATGTTGCGCGTGGCCCACATTCTGCTTATGGTACCGCAAAATGCCACACAGGGCGCGGTTGACTTCACGTCACACCGCATAGATTCCATCTACGATGCCCTTAAGCATGGTGCCGATTTTGCTGAAATGGCTAAGCAGTTTTCTGACGATAGGGGCACGCGTGCCAAGGGCGGCGAACTGCCTTGGATTGGGCCGGACATGACCTTGAAGGAATTTGAGGATGCTGCCTATGCCCTTCAGAACGGCGAAATGTCGCGCCCTGTCAAGACTTCCGTGGGATTCCACATCATCAAGATGCTCGAACGTAAGCAACTCGAACCGTATGCCCAGTTGAAATCCATGATTGTTGAAGGACTGAAGCGTCAGGGCATCGAGGAAAATTCGGCCGACTATCGTATTGGCAAGATTGTGGAGGCAAGCCACGGACGCCTGACCCGTGAAGCGGTGCTCGACAGCGTGATGAATGCTGAGGTTGCCACCAATGCCGATTTGAAGTACCTCATTGAGGAATACCACGACGGACTGCTGCTTTACGAAATCAGCAAACAGGAAATTTGGGACCCAGCATCAAACGACAAGCAGGCGCTCGCTAAGATTTTCAAGAAGAACAAGAAAACCTATGCGTGGGACGAGCCGCGCTTCAAGGGCTTTGTCATCTCAGCCAAGAGCGAGCAGGCGCTGAAGAAGGCCAAGAAGTTGCTCAAGAAGTATGGCGAAGGAGAATGGCAGGCCGAAATCAAGAAGCAGTTGAACAAAGACTCTGTGCAGGTTCGCGTTGTTGGTCCCGTCTTGGTCAAGAAAGGCGAAAACAAATTGGCCGACCAGTTTATTTTCGGCGGTGACGAAGTGAAGACGAGAGCCCCGTTTGTGTTTGCTGGCGTGCAGGGTAAAAAACTTAAGCAGCCAGCCACTTATGCCGACGTTAAGTCGCAGGTGGAAACCACTTTGCAGGAACGTCTCGAAAAGGCTTGGATTGAAAAGCTCCGTCAGCAGTTCCCAGTTGAAATAGATAAGGCTGTGCTCGCCACGGTGAACAAACACTAAGCGTGGAGCGCGCAGGAATAATCAATCCACGATCAAAAGTCATTCTCCTGTTTCTAAGTAATGGCAAAAAAATGACTTGACCAATTTTGTAAGTAAGGATTTATTTCTTATGCTCTGTCAAAATTGCTCAACTTATACTTTCACCATTACTAAGTATAACTCATAAGTATCAATGAATAAAAGAAATTTATTGCTTTCGGCCTTCATGTCGCTCGGCTTTGCCGGCGCCTTCGCGCAGGTTCAGAAATCCAACGTCGTTGACGAAGTGATTTGGGTGGTTGGCGACGAGCCGATTTTGCGTAGCGATGTCGAAGAAGCACGAATCAGCGCCGAATTGTATGGCGAACATATTGACAATCCATATTGCGTGATTCCTGAGCAGTTGGCCATTCAGAAACTCTTTCTGCATCAGGCGGCGCTCGACAGTGTGGAAGTCGATGAGGCACGCGTCATCCGTGCTGCCGATGAACAGATTAACCGCGCCATCCAGAATTTCGGTTCGCGCGAGAATGTCGAAACCGTTGCACGTAAGTCGATTGCCCAATATCGCGAACAGCAGAAAACCATGTACCGCAACAACCTGATGATTGGTCAGGTGAGGGAGAATATCACCAAAAACGTCAAGGTGACGCCAGCAGAAGTACGCAAGTATTTCTCAAGCCTCCCCGAGGACAGTTTGCCGCTCATCCCCACACAGGTAGAGGTGCAGATCATCACGTCTGTCCCTAAAGTGAGCCGTGCGGAAGTGGAACGCATTGAGTCGCGCCTGCGCGATTTTGCCAAGAGAATCAATAGCGGCGAGTCTGAATTTTCAACCCTCGCCAAGATCTATTCCCAGGACGGTTCTGCCCGCAACGGTGGAGAGTTGGGCTATTCAGGTCGCAACCAGTGGGTGCCCGAGTTTGCCAATGTAGCTTTCAGTTTGAACGACCCGAAGAAGGTGTCGAAAATCGTGAGAACAGAATTTGGCTTCCATATCATCCAGCTTATTGACAAACGTGGCGATAGAATCAACGTGCGCCACATCCTGCTCAAACCAGAAATCGAGGAAAGCGAATATGAGCGTGCCTTAGGCCGCTTGGATTCCATCGCCGACGACATCCGAAACGACAAGTTCACTTTCGACGAGGCCGCTCCGCTGCTTTCCGATGACAAAGACACGAGAAACAACAATGGCATCATGGCCTATACCGACATGGAGACGGGACTCGTCACTTCCAGATTCCAGATGTCGCAGCTGCCAGCCGACGTGGCCAAGGTGGTGGAGCATCTCAAGGTGGGAGAGGTGTCGAAGGCATTCAGAATGACAAATAGCAGTGGTGCCGAGGTCTGCGCCATCGTGCGCCTCAAAAATAGGACCGATGCACACCGCGCCAGCATGACCGAGGACTTCCAGACTTTGAAAGACATCGTCTACGGCAAGCGTTGCGAGGCCGTGGTTGACGATTGGATCCGCGAAAAGCAGAAGAATACGTACATCCGCATCAATGACAACTGGAAACATTGTGACTTCAAATATCCAGGTTGGGTGAAATAAAAGCGGTGTGCTGAAAATTATCACCGGGAATCCTGCCTCGTTGTGCCAGACGGCGGCATATGTAATGGTGAAAGAATAAGTTGAGCAATTTTGACCTGCATTTTTGTTGGTTTTGGAATTTGGAAGAGGGAGCATAGCGGGCTATGTGACTGATGACAAATTTCAAAAGCGGCAAAAAGACAGGGCATAAGAAATAACTCCTTATTCCTACTCCACAAAATTGGTCAAGTTATTTTTTTTCCATTACTATATAGGCAAGCGTAAAAACCAGTTCGTAATCCGCAATTTGAATGAGGTTGAAAAATAAACAACACAGATATAGTTTTATCAGCAGCAAGACGTGGGCCATTTGGGCCTTCGTCTTGTCTGTCGTTATAGGCGGTCATGCCAAAGTGTTTTCCTTCTCGTATTCCAACGACAAAAAAGAAGACCGTCTGCATTTGGTGCACGCCGACAATTGGGTGTATGACCAATATGAAATTCCCGGTGCGCAGCGTTTGAGCGGCAACGTGAAATTTCAGCATGGCGGAATGATATTGCGCTGCGACAGTGCCGTATATTTTCAGGCCAGCAATACCTTTGAGGCATTTGGGCATGTGCGCATGACACAGGGCGACACCCTCTCCCTAACGGGTGAGCGCCTCTATTATCGCGGCGACGACCAGATGGCCGAGGTGCGCCAGAATGTCATTATGAAACATCGTGGGCAGACCCTTTATACCGATTCGCTCAACTACGACCGCCTCTACGCCTTCGCCTATTTCTTCGACGGCGGCAAACTCGTTGACGGCAAAAGTGTGCTTACGTCTGATTGGGGAGAATATCATACAGACACCCGCAAGTCGGTGTTTAACTACAACGTCGAACTTAACAACCCCAAATTCAGAATCATCACCGATACGCTCAATTATGACATCATCACCAAGTGGGTAGATGTCTGCGGCCCGTCCAACATCTATAGCGGCGACGACAGAATCTATACCGAGCAGGGTTGCTATAATACGGAGAGCGAACAGGCCAAACTCTATAAACACCCCATCATCTACAACAAAACGGGGATGATGGAAGGCGATAGCGTTTTTTACGACAAAAAAACGGGGGAGGCCCTTGGATATAACAACGTTGTCTATCGCGACACGGTCGGGAAATACAATATGTATGGCGATTTCTGCCATTATAATGAGCACTCAGGAAAGGGACTGGCAACGGGAAAAGCTTGGGCGGAATATTTTTCCGACGGCAATGACACGCTCTATGTGCATGCCGACACGATGAAGGTGTTTACCTACAATATGGAAACCGATAGCATCTATCGCGTTGTTTACGGATATTTTCATGCCCGTGCTTACCGTGCGGACATACAAGCTGTGGCCGACTCGCTTGTTTTCTCAACCAAAAGCAGAGCATTGTCTCTTTATAGAGACCCCATCGTTTGGAGCGACAACCGCCAGATTGTTGGTGAGGAAATTCACGCTTTTGCCAACGACTCCACTATCGACAGTGTGCGCGTCATGCGGCAGGCCATGCTTGTGGAACGCTTGGATTCCCTGCATTTCAACCAGGTTAGCGGCAACCTGATGCGTTCTTATTTTGAAAATGGGAAAATCAAAATGAATTGCGTTGACGGCAATGCGAGCGTGGTCAACTATCCGTTGGAAAGAGACAGCACCATCATCTATCAGAATGCCACCGAAACCGCAAAGATTCGCATGACGATGAAGGACGGCAAGATGCAACGCTTGTGGGCACCAGGGTCAAAGGGCACGTTTTATGTGGCCGGACTGGCGCCGCAGGAGAAGACCCTGCTGCCAGGCTTTGCCTGGTTTGACTATATTCGTCCCATTGACAAAAACGATATCTTCGAGTGGCGGCCGAAAAAGAAAGGGACAGAACTCAAGCCTTCTGTGCGTCATGAAGCCCCGTTGCAGAAGTTGAACGTGAAGTGACCTCCTACTTATTCCCCCCCCTCTTTAGGTAATGGTCAAACCTACTTACAAACGAGAATAGAAAAACAGTATGAGCGACATAATAAAACTGCTTCCGGATTCTGTTGCCAATCAGATTGCAGCGGGAGAGGTCATCCAGCGTCCGTCGTCTGTCATCAAGGAACTTGTTGAGAACGCCATCGATGCCGGAGCAACGTCCATTCAGGTCATCGTTGTCGATGCGGGAAAGACCTGCATACAGGTGGTTGACAACGGAAAGGGAATGAGCGAGACCGATGCCCGTTTGGCTTTTGAGCGGCATGCCACGTCAAAAATCACCCAAGCTTCGGACCTGTTTAATCTGCAGACCATGGGGTTTCGCGGCGAGGCGCTTGCTTCGATTGCAGCGGTGGCGCAGGTGGAACTGAAGACGAGGACGGCCGACGAGGAAATTGGCACATGCTTGCAAATCGAAGGAAGTAAGGTTATCGACCAGCAGCCCGACGCTTGCAGCGTGGGGGCGAATTTCTCGGTCAAGAACCTATTTTACAACATCCCAGCAAGAAGAAAATTCCTAAAATCCAACCAGACAGAGATGTCAAACATCTTGACGGAGTTTGAAAGAGTGGCGCTGGCCAATCCGCAGTTGTCGTTCAAACTCTATTCTGGAGACAGTGTGCTGCAAAACCTCCCCGCGGGCAATTTTCGTTCAAGAATCAGGGGCATCTTCGGGAAAAATGTCGACAGCAAACTTCTTCCTGTCAGTGTAGAGACTTCTTTGGCGAAGATAAACGGGTATGTAGGAACGCCTGAGAGTTCTAAGAAGAAGGGCTTCCATCAATATTTCTTCGTCAATGGCCGCTACATGAAGCATCCTTATTTCTCCAAGGCCATCATGACAGCCTACGAGCGTTTGATTCCCGACAACGAACAAGTGTCGTATTTTATTGATTTCCAAGTAGACCCTTCTAAGATAGATGTAAACATACATCCTGCGAAAACTGAAATCAAGTTTGAAGACGACAGTGCGATTTGGCAGATACTTCTTGCCTCCGTGCGCGAGGCATTGGGCAAGTTCAATGCCATTCCGACCTTGGATTTCGACACGGAAAATTGCCCCTCCATCCCTGCTTTCAATCCAGAATACACCGAGGTTAAGCAACCCCAGGTACATTTAGACAGCTCTTTCAATCCTTTCGACCAGCCGCAGGAAGTGCCACTTTCGGAGAATGGAAGCGGCGCGGCAAGGCGTGATGGTTTTTCCCGCAGCGCCTCAGGATGGGAAAACGCCTATGCAAAACCTTCGAATTTGGATTTTTCTCTTCCGCTCGAAGGCTCCAATTCGCAGACAGAGGGAAGCGGAGAGTCTTCTTTGGATTTTGCGAATTTTGCGCAAGGCTCAGATGCCCAAACACACACGCCCTTGTTCGATGCAGCGTCAATGTCCCCTAAAGACGCTCAGATGCCGGGCGAAGAAATGCTTTGGGACAATGGCGCAGAGGAAGACGATTGGAAGGAACTCTCAGCCTCTGCCTTCCAGTATAACGGCCGTTTCATTGTTTTGCCTTCCTCGTCAGGAGTGGTTCTCATCGACCAGCATCGCGCCCATATGCGTGTGTTGTATGACATGTTTCTCAATCAGCTTCTGGTGCACAAGGGCGTCAGTCAGGGACTGCTCTTCCCGGAACTTCTTCAGTTGCCCTTGTCGTCTGCCACGCATTTCGAAGCCCTCATAGAGCAACTGGCCTTCGTTGGGTTCGACATTTCGCCGCTTGGTGCAGGCAGCTTTTCCATATTGGGCATTCCGTCGGGCACAGAAGGGCTTGACGTCATCTCGCTCTTGCAGTCGATTCTTGATGAGACGATGCAGGGCAAGCCAAAGGCAGAAGAAACCATTGCCAAAATCATTGCCAACCGCCTGGCACAACAGGCGGCCATGCCCGTGGGACAGATTCTTGGAAGAGACGAAATCACCAATTTGGTCGTGTCGTTGTTTGCCTCTGAAAATCCGCATTACACGCCAAATGGGAAGAACATACAGTATCTTCTTGATACAGAAAGGATAAAACAATTGTTTGACGCATAATCAAAAAGTATGACAACTGATGTTATAATGGCCAACAAGGAGGAATATCTCAACCGCTGCCGGAAATACATCCATCGTGAAGGAATCGACAAACTGCTCGATTATCTTGAAAACAAAACAGATTTTTTCACGGCACCATCCTCAACCTCCTTCCATCTGAATGAAGACGGGGGACTGTGTCGCCACTCTTTGAATGTACACGATGTGGCGATGAAACTCGTGGAGCATGTCTATGCGCCTTCAATGCAGCTTGAGACAGCGCCTTTTTCGGAAGAAATCTCCCAGGAGAGTCTGGCAATCGCAACGCTTTTCCATGATTTGTGTAAGACGAAGATCTATCGTAAGACAGAGCGTTGGCGCAAGAATGCAGAGGGGCGTTGGGAGAGCTATTCTGGTTATGAGATTCAGGACGAGTTTCCTTTCGGCCACGGTGAGAAATCGTGTATCATCTTGGGATGGTTCTTGCGCTTGAAACAAGACGAACTGCTGGCCATCAGATGGCACATGGGCATGTTTGAAATGGGAGAGCAGGGGAGCAGCACCCGCTTCGCTTTCCGTTCGGCCTTAGAGCGCTCTCCTTTGGTTGTCGTCTTGCACACAGCCGACATGCTGAGCGCCAATATTCTTGAAAAGACATCGAAATAAGAGGGGGCAGAAGTTTCTTCCCCCATCCCGTTCCGTAGATAATTACGCTTTCATTCCCGAGGGGGACTTTAGTAATCTCTCCTCCAACAGCAAACGGCAAAAGACACGCGCTTCATGCGTATCTTTTGCCGTTTGTTTTGTTTGTAGATTCTCTGGTGGCGGGCGTTTTCGTCAGCATCGCCCAAATGGGCATAATTCGCTCGCAGTAATGCGATTTATAAGGGCATTTTGGCAAATCAGAAAAGTCAGGCAGTTGCATAATAGAGAAAATTTCCCCAATTTAGTGTTAAAGATTGTGCTATCGGGGGGGGTAAAATTATTTTTTGTAACTTTGGAGCATTCAGAACTCAAACATTTAAAGGTTGCGCCCGACACGTATCAGGGAAGAATTTATGATAAGATGACTACTTTCGGTAAAGGCATCTATGCCTTGTGCGCCATTGCACATACAAAAATGGACTTTAAACCAGTACATGCTTTTTATATCCTGTCTACTTATAACAATTTATCAAAAATTATTCAAGATGAAAAATAAACATTTTTTCCGTCGCGCAATCACGGCCGCCTTGTTGTGCATTTGCTTCCACTCGCAATTTTTGTATGCACAAAGGCTAAGTGTCCGTCTCGATGCCCCTCAAGGCGTAGACGCAGAAACCTTGGATTCGGACATAGGCACCCTTGAAATTACGTTTTCCAACAATCCTGCATTTCAGGATCTCAGCAACTATGCCAATGAATGCCTCCCTTTGAGTAGTAATTACAATGGGAAAGATGCTAATCAGTATAGATACCATAGTTACCGATTCACACTTAACTTTTACAATGGTGACGGTAATTACTCTGCATGGTGGGGGATTTCAAGTATAGATATGCGTTCTTTATGTAGAGCCATTAGTTGTAAATCAGGAGATTATGCCTACTACCGCATTTACAGCATGCATTTGAACCGTATCATTACGGGAAAAATTCTCCTGTCGGATCATGAAAACGTGACCATCTCCCGCAACGATTTGGCTTCAGCCCGCCGGGTCATTTTCCAACCAGTGATTGACCGCAATGGCAATCCTGTGTCTGCCATGCTCGCCCCCGACCTCCGTGTGGGTGCCTGCTGGGGAACGAGTGCAATAAATATGGAGCGTGACTTCAATGCTCCTTGGGCGCTCTACGCTTTGCCAGGTGACATCTTGCTCTATCTCGTGGTTCCAGGTAGCGAAGAACTCGCGCTGCATGTCGACTCCATCACTGTGGCTGATACCCCCGACCAGACCGTTACCACCGACTACCGTCGGGCTGTGGAATGTCGTTTTTACATCACTGACAGCAAGGGAACGCAATGTCCCGTAGACGGCGAATTCCGCTCTGTGTACTACAAAGAGCAGAATTGGAATAAACCTCAAAATTCGTCGTTTTATGGTTACGGTTTTTACAACGTTGGTCGTCGAATTACCCTTACCGCTCCCGACGGCACTCGTGCCGCTTATGTGCTACCAGGCACGCAGTCGTTTCAGATATGGAATCCAAGTGTGAAAACTTCAGACCCTGACTTTCTCATGCCATACAATGCTTATGGTGGCTATGTCATAAAAGAGCTGACCATACCAGAAAGCACCGAGCCAGTCAATTTGTCGCTTGGCCGCAGCAAGCCTCTTAAGGTGACAATTGCTCTGGCCGATGCCGCTCCATTTGTTGACTATATTTACTTCGCAATTCTCAACAAAGTGAGCCGCCCTTACGCATTGCGTGACAATATGATTATGAATGTGGCACGTAATACAATCAGCCGTGAAATCAAGGGCAATGATCTCATCTTTACCATGATGGTTGAAGGAAGCACCTACCCGTATATTGAAATTGGGGCTTATAATTACGAGAAAGGAACGTTTGGCCCTACAGTAGAAGGTCGTGCTTTCATTTACGAAAGCCCATCCGACCAGCGGACGGAGTTCCACTTGACACAAGAAAACTTCTCTAATGGTTCTAAAGGCATTAGCTTTGCTGAGTTGCATCCCGTGAAATTCATCATCCCCTGCCATTTGCTGCAAGGCGACAAATATCGCTTGCGACTGCTTGGTAAATATGGCAAGGACCAGACAGGCGAGTACGACGATGTCTCCACCTCCGTCACGCACCGCAATGATTGCGCCAAAAGTTTTGGAACGGGAGAAAATCCTGTGCCCTACGACACCTTGACCCTCATACTTCCAGAAGGTCAGTACATCTGGTGCATGCATAGTCTCAATGAAAACGAAGAATCAGAGGCATCTTTTTCCTTTCATCGCTTCACCCTTACAGCCACTGATGACCTCGTGCAACCTCTCTCAGAAGAGGCCTACACGCTGCTTCGTGTAAAAGACCTCGGTCTTGAGCATGTCTATACGTATTGCAACAATCTCCCAACGGCATTCCCATATTACAAGTGTGATATGTCGAAGAATAGTGTTGTCTTTGCCGATGAAACCATCCCCTTGCACAACGGTTATAATGAATAACTCGCTCTAATTTGGACTTTGATTGAAAATCAAGAAGTTGGGCGTTTGCCTATATTATATAGGTAA
>OCSG01000054.1_pt1 | contig 129384 bp, 99 predicted proteins | sample 1538831 | NCBI WGS metagenome assembly OCSG01 (sample SAMN04571729, study PRJEB22368) | human gut metagenome | biome: human gut; material: stool | host: Homo sapiens | place: Luxembourg | collected 2012-09-20 | reverse complement strand
GCATCTGACTGTTAATCAGAGGGTCCTTGGTTCAAGTCCAAGAGGAAGAGCGAAAGAAAAACTTGAATGCAACATTCTTCCTTAGCTCAGTCGGTTAGAGCATCTGACTGTTAATCAGAGGGTCCTTGGTTCAAGTCCAAGAGGAAGAGCGAAAAGGTTCGTCATTGCGGCGAACCTTTTTTGTTTTCATAAAAAAAGTATCCCATTCTTCACCTCACCAGGCACAAGAATGGGATGCTACAAACAAAACAAACAACAAGGCTATCTGTCACAGACGGCCATTGTATATAGTTACTTAGTCAAAGTGATTTTAGTATTATTCCTATTTCTTTTTCAATATTACATCCGGATCAGCCACAATTTGCGCCAGAGTCAATTCATCGCTGCAATATTCCCCATCTGTAGCATTCCAGCGCATAATCATTTTGGTCCCAGTCCATGAATAACTATATTCACCCCGAAGACGTAGAGTATAGCTACCGTTCGCCCCCATGGTTATCGTTCCGATACGAGTGCCATCATCCTTATTCTCGAAAATGACGAAAGCATCTGTCGGTATATCAGACCCATTATCCGTTCGCAATATACCTGCAATATGTTTATTTCTGACAAGTACCGTTTCACTGTCAAAACGTACATTGTCGTCCGATGAAATCATTATTTCTCCTTCCGTCACAATAGACGACGTTACAAAATTCAGTGTCACCATTCCCAATCCTTGGTCTTTCTTCACCGTATACACAAAACGTTCCCCTTCTTTCCGTAATTGCGGATTATTGTAATTTTCCGGTAAGTCCAGCATCGGTGCATTGATATAACATTGAAATTCTCTGCCGACAGGGGACACTATCTCACTATCACTCGCTACAAACGACTGAAGGTTAAAACTCAACTTCACCGCCGTACCCACACGGTTATACTCCAATTCAGCCGGACTTTTCTGTCCTTCTATTTTCAAATCAAATGCAAAAGGTGCATATGGAGCCAAGTTGAACGTTGTTCCACGGTAATTATACGGTTCACCGCCTACATCCTGTCCATTGGCAGTAGCCAACCGAATCGTCTCGTCAAAACGTGACGTATTTGTCTTCATATAAGCTTTCAATGTCAGCGAACCGTCCGGATTTTGTGTTCCCCTATCTTTAATCGGCTCATAAAGCAACACACGTCCGCTCGAACCCGTTTCACCAGTATATTCCGAAATCTTCCCGTCAGGTTGTATACCCAATTCGGTCAACTCATCATTTGTATAGGGGTCCAGGTACTCTGTAAATATCAAAAAACGGTTGTATTCATTGATTCCTCCCTCTAACGTAAATTCAATAAAGAACTGTTCATTTTTCTTTGCAGGCACAAGCACATAATCCACATTATACTCATCATGATGCAATACATTCTCCACCTTAATCGTACCCTTCGGATTCTCCGCAAAAGTAAAAGTCTTCGTTAATGGCTTAAAATACTGGTTTTCAATCATTATTTCTCCTTTTTTCGCTTCCGGTGTCAACATGGTACGTAAGTAGAGACGCTGCATTCGGGCCTGCTCCACCGCTTCTTTCGTAACCTTATAAACATATTTGTATCCCAATCCATTATCTTCTCCCCACGCCGCCATGGGATAACCGTTTTCGTCCACATAGTCTTGCTGATAGATTACACGCAAGCCCTGAGTAGAATTGGCATCCAGATGATCGGCGGAAATCAATACATCGAGTGGTAGTAATTCTTCTGGAAAATCTTCCGGAATACTGAACATCAGGATCACCTCTTCACCCTCGTCAGTACCGGCATGTCCGGCATCCACATTCGTTGATGCCCAGCAAGGGTCAAAATTAAAATCCGTCACCGTCAAAAGCTTGATCGTCCGCTGCAACTTGCCGTACTTAATCATCAGCTCACCCGAACGTTGGGTCCTACCGCTTCCCAATGGTAGCAGCTGCATGGTAACTTTTCCATTCCCTGCTGCATCCAATGTAAAAGTTCCTATCGCGGTTCCCCCGTCAGCATAAGTAAAATTCTGTGTAGAAGACACATTATTCGTCACCCACGACACCACAGGATGCTCGCCCGTAGGAATGCCTGTACAAGTAAAATTCACTGTCGCCATCCGTCCCGGCGCGCCTTCGGAGAACTTGTTGACAACAAACGTCTTCTCTACCGAAAGCGTCACCTTACCGTCGTACACAGAAGGAATCTTCTGGTCGATGGAAATCCATACATTGTTCACAAACGACGCATCCTGCACTTCCTCAAAGGTAGAAACACCGCCACGCAACTCACCCGTAATAATTATACGATAGTTATAATTGCGTACGATAGGATAGGGATCCTGCGTTTTCGGATCCAGCAACAGTATCCGATAATACAAATTGTCCGTTTCCGTAGCACCGTTACCCGTATTCCGTCCCCGTATCACCACATACGCCTGATTGGCCTCCGGGTTTTCATTCTCAAAAACGTACTCCACATTTTGGTTACTGTAAACCCCGTCTACCGAAGCCCGGCGCAAATCGGACGGCAGCGTAACCGTAAAATTATCGGGCGTCCAATCGAAAGTTCTGGTGTTCCGATTGTAAGGAGCCACCGTACCATAAGCATAACCGTTGCAGAACGCCATACCTGTCACCTCAAAAGGCACCACAAAACCATTAATATCTTCCGTACCGTTATTATAATTCACCGTACCTTGCTCCACCGTGATTTTCGCCATGTTCCGACATAAAGTCACCGTCTGATTGTTCAATTTTACCGAAAGGTCACCATCACTCACCGTACCGTCTTCCTTCTTCACCACGCTACTCACACGTCCCCAATAAACCACTTTGGCCGAAGTAGAAAGTAAGCCCTGCAAAATGGTACTTTCATGACGTGAAATATTTTCACCATCGCTGAAACTGCTGAAATTCTGGTTTACCACAAAATGAACGATTTGCGTCTGTCCCGGAACAACGCTTTTCTTTAAAGTTCCGGAAAGCATGTCTCCTTCTATCTTCAATTCCTCCGGTTTCACTTCCACGCGCGAAAGATAACTACCGTCACGGTCGAAGCAGAGCAACGTCAGAGACTGTATCCCGTAGCCGTCCGAATCCACATTGCGGGTGGAAACTTCACGCATATCAGGGACTTCCAATCTGAATACCAACTCCCTTTCTCCAATATTCCTCTCCGGAGAAGCAAAATCATCTTGCCTACATCCGCCCAACAAACAAAAAACGGTAAATAAACAATATAATAAAATACTCTTCTTCATAATCCTGAATAATAAAGGTTATTACTTGTCCTTGAAATGGTCACGCACGCAACGGATACCGATACCAGACCTGCTATTGGCAGGATTATTTGTTATCGTGACAGCACCATTTGCCGACCAATATTGCTTACGATCTAACAACCAGTCCATCGCATACGTACCAGAATTTGACAATGAGCCTCCCAATTCATGAGCATCTATATTCGCTTGAAAACCATCAATAATCTCCAATTCTGCTCTTGTAGGCAAACGCCAATCGTCATACACGATAAAACCGTCATCCTCCAACTGCTTTTTCACACTGGCATAAGTACCGGGATTAGAAATCTGTGCCAATGTATTACTCCAAGTAACAGGACGGTTTCTGAAAACCACCTCTACATACTTGTCACAATGGCTGGCTGCCTGATATTCATTTTTAAGAATATCCGCTTCTCCTTTTAATATACTTAAATGAGAACTAACCATGAAAGAAGGAGAAACTACTTTTGCATTATCATCTGCAGGATCGGTCATGTCTTCATCAAAAGTAACATTACTACCTGTATAAGGTATTCTGCGAGGAATACCTATATGATTTTCATCCGAAGTAGCTGCAATACGAATATGATAGACATTAGAATTTTCACGTCCAGAGTTCAGATAATAACATCCCCACCTACTAAACAGAGAAAGGCTCCAGCCATAACTGAAAATTTTTCCTAATCCTGTCTCGACTGAATAATCTTGCAATACTTTAGATATAAATACTGTATTCTCTCCGCTCACCCAATCTGATTCACTATAAGAAGACATATTCCATCGGTCAAAATTCCACTTCCATTTATTCTCGTCAGTACCATTATTTAATTGAACATTAACTCTGTCATTAGTTTCTCTAGGAAGCACGAAATCTAAGTTAAATCCATAATGGCTCACCCACGTCGTTACATTATCCTCTCTATTATTAGCTGTAAAATCCGTCCTATACGAAAAATACCCCAACTGCGAAGTTACATACTCCAGAGGATACTGTTCAAACGTTAATTCCTCTGCTTTTCCTTCTTCATTCGTCACTTTCACTACAATATACCGTACGGCAAGGTTGGTCGGTACAGGGCTACTAATATCAATCACCCCTTCTCCGCTTTCTGTGGAAGCCGAAACCGTAATTGGTAATCCCAAAATTTGAGAATCCTCCAATGTCTGTTTTAAGCCAAATTTATCATAATAATATACCTCTACCACTTCTACCTTCTCGATTGGGGAAGATGAAGAATAACTTACCGAGTGATTTTCTCTCGCATTATCCATACGTACCTTTTTATCGCTCAAAAAGAGGAATTCCGGACTATCTTCACCGCCTACAACAATATCCTTGCTCCGCCAAGGTTCCACCTCGAGTAGCACATCAGTCAGTTCCACCGGCACCGCTTCGTTTTCTCCTCCTCGACCATTGATGGTCACCGTTATATTATATATATGATTACGCTTCAACTGTCCTTTCTCATCCTTCTTCGAACTGAGGTTCACCGGAATCTTATAATAATTCTCATCTACTGTCTCCTCATTTTCTACCAACGGTACGCGCATCAACACACTCGGCTCATTATCGGCAAGTGCATCCTCTCTCCAATCATTCGGATAGGCATAAAGCGTCATAGTCATAGTCGCATTGCTCGTACCCATTCCGGAAACATCCGTACCAAAAATAGTAGTAGACGCGCCACTGTACAATACAGGTCTGAAAGCTTTCATCTCCCCTTCTGAAGGTTCCACCACGAAAGTCGACATCGGGAAGTTCACCGGCTTACGTGACGTCCTGTTCTTCAAGGGTTCAGGGCTGGTTTCATCATGAATGAATTTCACCTTCTCTCCTTGTTTCAACGTAATGACAATCTTCGCCGCCGCGCGCTTCAACGATACAGGTACCTCTATTGCATCCTGCGACGTTCCCTCCGGATTCAAAACCATCGATGTGTGGCCGTCCATCAGGAAACTCCCCGGTACATTCGCATTGGTATCATCCAGCCCCGTTGCGTGTACATTCGCCGTGCGAAGCTTCAAATCTTGCAGCTCTGTCTGTTTTTCAATAGCTGACAGACTATTCTCATTATCCACCGGATAATTGGCAATCAGAAAAACAGTATATTCTTCATCTATCTCAAAAGCAGATTTACGTTTACTCAGAAGTAATGTATTGTCGTCCGACAGATTCTGAAAAAGTTCATGATGTACCTTATTTCCCTCTTTATCGAAAATCAGCACATCCAAATGAGTTACTTTGCTCTCCGTATCCGCATTTGCAGCACGCGTAAGCATACCATCGTCCTTTCCTACAACCAACAGGATATTATCCTTTCCTCCGATAGCACAAGGTACTTCCAAAGAATCCCTGATGCAGCCCGCCAACACCAATAGCATCAACGCCGCAAACAACATATGTATTCGTTTCATCATCCCTGTTTTTAAATTATAAGTCTAATCCCTGAGTTATTTTAATGTGAGAATCCTTCTTTGTTTCCGTCATCCAAGGCCAGTCTTCATTCTTGTTGATAGGCAATGCAATATTTTCCAGCCCCCACAATCTTGTACGTATGCAGAATTCCACTTCCGGATGTTCAATACCCGCTTGCAACAAGGATTGTTTTGCCCGTATCTCGATCACGTATTCCGTATCTCCCGTTGGTACCGGGTAACTTACTTCTTCCTGTTGGGCCGTATTATAGTTTTTATAAACCTTTACTTCAAACTGGTTTGAATCTCCATTGCCCAAAGAAGGGGTCCATGACATAGTACCGCTCGGCATCCTGAATTTAAACCGAGTGGTAATCTCTTTTGAGGAATCATCAGAAAAACAAACTTCCGTACTGAATCTGCCCGGATCATCTCCTGCAAAGAAAGGTGTAAAAGAATATCCCTCCGGGTACACAAAGTCCACCACCGCATCTCCTGCCGAATCATCCCAATCGTCTACCGTATACACCACCGATACCACTCCATCTCTTGGTACCCAGTTCAATACACGGTAAATGGTATTTCGCTTCGTTGGAGGCAGGTAAATATCTTTTGTACCGGGTGCTCCGTCCAGCGTATAACTGACAGTCAGTTTGTAACCGTTCGCATCTCCTGGGGTATTAGTATCATCCGCCCCGTAGTAATTCTCAAACAAATAGAAGGGTGTAGTCTCCAGCACATTTACATACCTGTCCAATTCTGCTCCCGACATCTCGCCTTCCAAAAGAATCTTCTCTATCACCGCAGGTTCCTCCAGCAACGTCAATTCGTTCGTAAAAGTATGGGGAATGTTTTTCAACATCTCTTCCGTAGGCTCTGTCACATAGGCCCAGTCACAAATACCCTCTTTCTGCAAAGCAATGCTGTTCACCGTCAACCCACACTCTGCTCCTTTGGCAAAATACATTTCCAATTTGCTCACACAACGTATCAATTCGAACTTCAATGCATTTTCTTGTAACTGATGATGCCCGTCGTGAGTACCGGTTCCCGCCGCAAAATTCACATTATCGGTGTTCAAATTCCTTGTCACTTTCACAGACATGGGTAACAGTAGTGTTGTTCCTCCCGTTGTAGCAAGGCGGCGTTCCGCAAAATGGAAATCTTCCAGTTCTTTTTTAGTCATTTTTTCCCTAAAGTAAGCAGACCCGCTTGCCATTTCACCACCTGGGCTGTTCCAGCAAACATGCTCATTGGCAATCACATAAAAGTCAACATCCACATTACCCGTACCAGCGGGTATTTCCAAATCCATCCAAAAGTTGGATATAGCGGATGAGTTTGAGCTATAATAATATCCCACCTGTTTCTCACTCCGGTAAGCATATACCCGCAGACGCTCAATGGCATTCTCGCTATCGGTACCGGACTGTATGCCGTCATTCGCTTCCGTTTCAATGCTCATATTGACGGCAATGCCGGACGACACGGGAGAGATGTCCGTATCTTCATGCGTACAACTTCCACAAAGCACTGCCATGCCTGCAACGACAGTGAAAAATATGTTATATAAATGTCTCTTCATAATTAATCCGTCTCCATTATAACCAATTATATCTCTTTTATGCCCTATTATATTTCCGGGTCAATTTCTTCAATAAACCATTCCGGTACGGTTATCGTCACGCCCACTTCCTTAAAGCGAATGGAGATCGGTATTAGAACCTCATTCATTGTGAGGTCTATATCCGGATGGTCCGCCAAAAATTCAGCTAGATTTATTTGTACAACAATTTCGTTGTCTTGATTGAAAAGAGTCAGCACCACCGAACTGTCGATATGGCGCATAATGTTAAAACGTGCCTCACACGATTTCGTTGCGGGGTCGTAATTCCCCAATTCAGGATAATAAGTAACAGGCTCACCACCAACCTGGTTCTCAAAGTTTGTTTCGGGTAACAAGCCACACAGCTCCAGCCTAAATCCACCGTTGCTGCGTGTAAGGAGAGCAGGATCTATACCCACCACTTCTGTATAAATCTTATAATGCGAACTGGCAAAATTTACCATTGCATCTTCCGCCAGCTTATCACTCACCTCAATCCACGTCGAAGCATAATAAAGTGAATCGTTTGATGTTGTCCAGCCACCTGCCAGATAACGAGAACAGGCAAAACTGATTTCATCGCAGTCGCCTACTGTCGGATCGGTTATACCCGTATTGTCCGTGTTTGCAACGCTGACGATGCGATAGCTCCCTTTCGACAACTCCGGAAGTACTACTTCCCGTGCTTTCAATTCTTCTTCCGGTACTAAAAAAGAAGTGACGTGGCTGTCGTCGGGGCGGAAAACATACATCCGGATGTTACGGATCTTATCTCCGATAATTTCAAGCGAACTATCCCCCGTATAACTCAGCTTAAGCGTGAAATTCTTACGGCATCCATCTAAATTCTCCTTGACACAACCGACAAGGAAAAAAATGCCCGATAAGAGCAAAACATATTTCATCAGTCTGTTCATCATGAATGTATGTTAATATAATGTTTACTATTAAAAGGGAGCCGGGCTCTGTACCCGGTTCCCCTAAAATTAGAATGGTGATTATTTCCCGTATTCCGGAGTGGTGATTGTTTCAACCCCCCAGTTTCCAACTGTAACTGTGGCTTCCACACAAATAACCGTATTGTCCAAGTTGGTCAACTCGCCGTTTTTGATAGTCAAATTTTCAATTTTATAAATTTTACCAGCTGCAAGTACTTTTTTATTAGCGTCTGTTGCTTGATCCGTGAAATTTATAATTTTGAGGTATGCGCGCGGAACCGGAGGAATAGTCACAGCATCATCAGCTCTTTCACTATTAAAAGCAAGCATAACTGTCGGTTGGCTACCGGCAGCCAAGTTGTAGCCATGTACCGGCAATGAAAAAGGAGCAGCCGTCGTTGCATCAGTAATCATCTCCTTAGGAGTTAATACATCAAACATCCAACTTCCAGCCGTGGTAAGATCTCCGGGATAACCTTTTGCATTGTCACCTGCTTCAAGTGGAGCCCCTGAAGGAGCACCTGCCAAAGTGAAAGAAGGTGCTACATTATTCAAACCAACATGAGTCGGTTGCAAAGAAGAGAAAGTGAATTTATCCATACCATCACTCACGGTTAGTGTTACGGTTCCACCTATTTCAATACGAGACAAAATCGGATTCACAGTAAAGTCAACAGTGTACATCTTACCGTTTGTATGATCTGTAGCAGTTGCGTCATGGGTTCCTCCTTCAGTCAGCGCAGTGGCAGTAGTGCCGCTGGTCACCGGTACACTTGCCAAAGTCGTATACTCCGACAAGTTAGCTGACAAATTTAGTAAGTCTGCCAACGTATTGAAATGTTTTCCCGACAAATTAATATTACCCACTACATAGGCAGCCTTGGCTGCAGGATTTACATTATGTAACTGCTGGGGGCTCCCCGTTACAGTCAACTCTCTATAATCGCAAACGGTTCCAGTAGTAGCAGCATCCGTCAAAAAGAAGATGGTGGCAGAAGTTAATGTTGCTTTTGTGTTGTTGTCAGTAAAAGCGTCCCCTTCATTTGCCGCTCTTGAATCAACCTTGTTTCCCTTGATAGTCACCGTTACCGTTTTTCCCTTGCCTTCCGGAAGCGTACTTTCCGGAGCATCATCGTTGTTACAAGCAACAAGACCCATTGTCATTGCCGCCATCAAAATCCAATTGTTTAATTTCATAACACTAATTTAAAAAAGATGAATAATTAATTTATTAACACTCTATTCTGTTTTTGCAAAATTCCATTATTTCAGTTGCTCCAGGTTCTTTCGCGCTTCTTCGTGCCCCGTCAGCAAAGCACGTTCAAACCACCCGATGGCTTCCTCCTCATTTTCCAACATCATGTGGCATACACCGATACTGTTGAACGCACGATCGTCTTTCTGATATTCCAACAATATTTGCAAAGCCTCCGCATACTTACCTTCCCGAATCAACCCGTTCGCCGTGTTCACCGCATCGGCCGCCTTGTCGCCCAGCATGTCATAGTAAACAGACACATAGCAGGCATTACGTAATTGCGGATAGAAGTTATCCAACATATAACGGTAGGGCTTGCCGCCTGCCAGTTTCATCAGAATTGTTTTCCAATTTGCCTTCCCCCTCTCATTATCCAGAATTGCCAGTACTTCTTCCCTAAATTCCATATCGGATGCCTCTACCAAAGCACGCAGGCCTTCCCAATTCTCCACACCGTTTATCAGATGGAAATCATCATCTTTCAAAGAAGGTTCCGCTTCTTGTATATAGCCTTTCAAAGACTCCGCACGTTTGGCACCCAGGCGGGTATTCAATTCCAACCCACCTTCGGGGGAGGCAAATCCTGTTATCTCCACACCTTGAAGCCGCAGTTTATCCATATCATTGATTTTACGTATAGTAGCTACTATCTCATCCAAAGTTCTCCGGTTATTGTATCTATCCAAGTGTAATACTGTGACCGACAATGGAAAATATATTCTCATCTCATCCCGGAAGCTCCATTGTTTCTTGGCTTCAACAACCTCGAATTTCCTTGATTGCGGAGCCACTTCCGTCACCGAAATCACCGGTGGCGTATATACCTCTGCATTATTCAGCAGGCTTTGATTGCCGTTGCAACAATTGCAACCGCATCCTTCCAGATAGTAAGCCACTCCCAACGAAGCACGTTTCATCCAACGTTCGTAGACGGCAGTCGATGCATAGCAAAGTGTGTCTTTCTTCCATAATGCCTCATTCTCTTTCAGCATCCAATGACGTTCACCATTCAATGCCGCTTCCTGGCGTTCACGTTTGTATCTTATTTTACCATATATCCGGGCAGGTGCTAACCACAACGTGTCCCTGCCACCGTACAAATAAGGAAGCAACACCATTTTCTGCCGGCTATGCATTCCTTCGGGGCGTTCGTGTACCTCGAAACGTACTTCCACATTACGCTTCACCTTTTTCACACTTGCATTTTCCACCACTATCTGGGCAGATGCAGAGTACCCAAACAGAAAGAGGATTCCGATTGACAGTATATTTTTCATTATTCTTCGTTTTTTAGTTGCAAAGCCTTAGTCTATCATATAAATAATGGATATGCCTGCCTTGGTAGGACTGAAATAGTGTTTCTTGTCACTATTCTTAAAGTCACCACAGGTAGCGCACTCATATTTGTCATAGCTCGAATAAATATAACCGAAACCGAGTGTAGCTTCCAGATTCCAACGTTTGCCTAAAATCCACGAATATCCATAAGAGAACCCCACACCTGTAGCCCAACCCTGATAACGATAATCACGGGTGGACTTATCTTGAAACGGAAACCTTACACCACCGGCATTATAAAAGGCATATCCGCTATGAAGACCCAAGAAGTGACCGTTAAACGCCTCACACAGCCAATATCGTGCTTCAGGTTGTACCATCCAGTGCTTCCACTTCTTATTGTCTGAAAATGTAAAAGGATTATAGTTGGCAGAAAGATCCAGCGTCCATTTTGGAGCCAGACAGAATTCGGCACCTAGATTAAAGGTCGTTGTAGCATCATACAGCAGGTTCGTTTTGACAGCCATATCCTGTGCTGACAAAGAGATGCCGACAAATAGGAAAATAATGCAAAAGCTCTTTTTCATACTCTCCGTTTTTATATGATATAAGTTATCTGTTTATATGCTTTGTCGTTTTAACATTCCCGTTACTTTGTAGGTAACGGAAAGCAAGGAGAAACACGCTGCAAGAGGCATTCTTGTACCGACATAACCAACTGTTACGGATTATCGGATGAATCGAGAGAGTACGAGCAGATCTTCCCGTGTTAATTTTACATAACACGGCTATGGGAGTATTATGCATTTCCCGTTAAGGGAAAATACTGTTATTCAAAGTAATGCACCTTATAAGTATATAGAAAGGCGGTTTTTACTTATTTTTCAAAAAAAATCCTTTTTTTTCTTGTTTGATACAAATGTATTGTTGATATTTGCGATAAACAAATAATTCCCGTTACCTACAAAGTAACGGAGAATGCTTGTAGTATTATCAGAAAGTCAACACGATAAATCGCACACGCCTAAACATTTATAAATCACTGTTTACTAAATACATAAGACACTATTTCCTTATTCATATCCCATATTTTATCATCCGAGTGTCTCTTAAAGTAAGTTTCTGTTACCTTAACAGAAGAATGTCCCATTGCATTACTGATAAGCTCTTGTTGATAATTCCGATAATTGGCAATAGTAGCCCAGCTATGCCTTGCCGTATAGCTCGTCAATCCCGTAATGCCGTTTATATATTCCCCTAATTTCTTTAAGCGGTAATTAAAACCGCGCAGGGCGTTTTGGTATTGCCGGTACTCATCCTTTCCCGGATGATGAATAAGAGGAAATAAATAGGGAGAAGCCCCGTCGGCATTCTTGAGACTGCGGATAATCTCCATTGCTTTAGCCTCAACGCGTACAGTAAGCCATGCGCCCGTCTTTTTACGACGATATACTATCACATTATCATGTAAATCACAATGCCGCAGATAAGCAATATCCACAAACGGCATTCCACGAAGCATAAAAAGCAATAGAAAAAGCAAGCGTGCGGACTCCAGACTTTCATCCGCCACAGGTGTATCGAGCCGGCGGAACACATCTTCATCCACAGCACGTTTCACGGTAACCTTTGTTCCCGTATACACCCCTTTGAAAAGTCTGGGTTGATAAGGCGCCATCCCTTCATCCACAGCGCGAAAATAAGTGGCACGCAACATTCTCATATAAGTGGAAATCGTATTCCAATGGAGCTGACGTCCCAACAGATACTCTTGAAACGCTTTCAGCCACACGGGAGTGACTTCTTCAAAACTTATGGAATCCCGCTCCATAAAGTCCTTGATGCGATTCAATGTACTTTGATACACGTGCGCCGTACCCATGCGCCGTTCTCCTCTCAACTGAGAGATAGTCATGGCCATATAGGCCGACAGATTTGTTTTACTCATATAGCTTCTACTTTAAAAGTGAGCCATATAAATGCCTAAAAAACAGATTAGTTCAAGTGACGATTCTGTTAAAAAAGTACACAGATTACAAACTTTAATACACATCCGGAAGTTTGTCTTTCTTCCGAAATACCGGAATTTATCAAAAATTCGCTACGGCAAGTGTCAGCACACTGATACGCACGCCCTCTACGTCCCTAAATACATCGGCGCACGCAGTGGTGGTAGCTCCGGTAGTAAGTACATCATCTACCAGCAGGATATGTTTTCCGACGAAACGTTCGGGATGGCGGAGATGAAAGATGCCGTCCACATTCTCCCACCGCTCATAGGCAGACTTACTTGTCTGCGTCTCCGTATGCTTCCTGCGCATCACGGAAGCAGCATCCAAAGAAATACCCGTAACCGCAGCCACACCTTTGGCGATACATTCACTCTGATTGTATCCCCGCATCCGTTGCTTGCGGGGATGTAAAGGGATGGGCACAATGACGTCCACACTATGAAAGAACCCCGAAACAGTCAGTTCCGCCGCCATAAAACGCCCCATTGTCTCTCCCAAGTCCTTACGGCCGCCATATTTCAATTGATGCAGTATCCGGCAGAAATCACTGCCCTTATGGTAAAAGAAATAGGAGGTAGCACGTTCCAAAGGAAGTTTTCCCCAGAACATACGTTCCACCGGATTGTCCGTACGAAGATGATAATCCGTACGGGGCAGATTCATATTACATTTCAGACAAATAGTCTCCTCTCCTTCCTGCAAGGGTGTGCCACACACAGCACACTGACGGGAAAAGAACAAATGAAGAAAAGATAAAAACCAGGTTTTAAGCGTGTTTTCCATAATACTGCCAATTCATAAAATCAGCGCAACGTCCATAACCGCATGCCGGAGCGCTACATGCCCGAAGGCATGGCTTCCTCTACCAGCTGCAACAGGAACGGATGCAACCGTCCGTTGGTAGCAACCACATGATGCCCGTCGATAAAACAGGCGTTACCATAAAAATCAGTCACCTGTCCGCCGGCTTCCTGTACAATCAAGGCTGCCGCCGAAAAATCCCATTTTCCAAGAAAAGCCTCCAGCCAGGCATCGAAACGTCCGGCAGCCACATAACAGATGGCCATTGCAGCGGAACCATTCATACGAATACCTGCCACCTTGCCATACAGTTTATGTATCAGATACTCTCCCGTACGGGCATACTGCTCCGAATTATAAGGAAGCTCCGTTACTACAAAAGCGTCCTCCAACCTGCGGACGGAAGACACCTGTATGGGCTGTTCGTTAAGATACGCGCCACCGCCTTTCCAAGCATAGAAGCACTCGTCCAGACAAGGGTCATAAACCACTCCCAGCAGCAACTCGCGCTTATTGCGCAAAGCGATGCTGACACAGTAAGGCGCATTGTCATGAATATAGTTGGTAGTGCCGTCCAGCGGATCCGCCACCCAGCAATAAGGTTCATCCCGGTAGACTGCCGAACCTTCCTCCACAATGAAACCGGCTTCGGGCAAAAGAGCTTTCAATGCGGCGACAACACGCTTTTCAGACTCTTTATCCACATAGGAAACATAGTCATGGGCATGCTTTTCCTCTACCGCTTCCCTGCGGAAACTTTTCCGTTCTTCCTTTAGGAAATGTCCTGCCGCACGGGCTATGTCACAGACCTTACCAGTCAGAGTTTTCAAATCATCCATCATTCAAGAAATTATTTGTCCGCCACCTGTTTATAAATGAGCTTTCCACGTCGGCCTACAGTCCACTTGCCATTCTCCAAGCGCACGTTCTTCGTATCGTCATCTTCCATATTCCAGGCATATCCCCCGGCAGGCAAGCTACGACGGTCAAGAATTTCGTTCTGAGCGTCCTCTTCCGAGAAAAACAGTTCTACTTGAGTGGAGTCGGGACTGAACACAATAAACAGTGTATTCTCCGCATCGTCAACAGAAGCCAGGCGAACCCCTTTCTCCCACAGACGGATACAATCTTTCTGCACCTCGCTCCATGTATACCCTGCCGAAGCGATACATCCATGTTCATCCTTATCGTCCCCTACTATTTCCGTTTTCTCCGTTTCAGCGGCAGCAGCAGCATTTTTTTCACGACTGTTTCCACAGCCCGCCAGAAGCGCTCCGGCGCATGCCAGGCAAACAGACATCATTTTTACATTCATAGTTATCGGCTTTTAAAATTTTATACGCATGCCAAAGGTAGAAACAAATCGCTAATAAAAAAAGTTTCTCTCCCGATATCACGGTTTCAAATAGACCACCGTCTTACCGCTGCCATACTTACGTATCACGCCCTCCTCAAGATACCGGTTCAAGTCCGTCATTGCCCGATGCTTCACCAATCCCGTTGCCGATTCATAATCCGTACGCGTGATACATCCATATTTATCCAGATGCCGCAACAGCTTTTCTTTCCGTTCCTCCTCACTCATCGAGGAACGGGACACATACGGAGAAGCCTTACGCTCCAACTCCATCGTATCGAAACGGCTGCGGAACTTACTGCCCAGCCGCAGATTCACGTTCTGAAAGTGTACGGACGGGGAACGGATTTCTTTTTTGTCGGTAACCGGACGGTCACATTTCAACGAAACGGAAAAATAGCCCAGCTCTCCCACTTCCACAGTCCAACCCTCGGACAACCAACTGTGCAGCTCGTCCGTAACAGCCTGCAAAGTTCCGTCAAGTATGGCGGGACTGAAGCCGGTAGCCTTAGCCACCAGTTCACGGAATTTGTCGGCGGAGATAGTTCCCCTCGGCAGGATACGGGCGTGCAGGCGGACATCATCGCGGTTCTCACTCGAAGGATTGGGGGTTTGATACAAATCATAATAAGCGCTCATATATAATAAGGTGTTAGATTGGCATTATCAGCCAATACGTTTATAAACAGCAAGAAGCCGCATCGCCAACCATAATTCGTCAGACAGATGTCATCCTTGCGTTAAACAGCCGTTGCCCGTTCGTTAGACAGTTGTCTAACGAACGGGCAACGGCTGTTTAACGAATTAGCATTCGGTGTCAAAGATACTAATAAATCCGATAGGAATGCATAAATCCCGTGAATCCGAGATTTAATTTATTCAACATGATGTCCAAACCGGAAAGCACGTGATATCAATAATGTTCCATCCTATATCACTTATGTCTAAAAATGAAAGACCAAAGGCGTTTTGTTCATTCAAAGGCTACATAAATAATTATTTTTGCTTTACATTTACAGAGGATTAAGTGCAGTCCGCCCCACTGAAACGGATAGACAAACAACTACTTATTAATATACCAAACGAAAAAACATGAAAAAAAGTATTCTATTTATCACGAGTCTTTTCCTCTGCATTTTCTGTCTGAAAAGCAATGCCCAACAAAGCCGGACAGAAGTCACCTGGGAGAAGATGGAAGATGTCACAGTGCCCGTTCCACCGCAAGTACATCCCCGGCTTTATGTACGTTCCGCCGATTTGCCGGATTTAAAGAAACGGATGAACCATCCGCACGTAAAGGAAGTTCTGGCTACCCTGACAAAATTAGGCAAAGACCGTACGCCCGAAGAAGAAGCGAAAGTTAAGGACAGAGGTTTCCGTTACTATTTCGAAATGCGTGGCGTAACCAGCCGCGTACAGGTGCAAGCGCTCGACTACCTGGTATACGGTGATAAGAAACAAGCCAGAAGCGCCATTACCGCCATGCTGGACACACTTCAGAACGTCAATTATGGGACAAAGGGAGACCTGTCACGCGCCAGCGGTGTGATGCTGACCTGCGGCGCAATGGTATACGACTGGTGCTACGACCAAATGAAAGAGTCTGAGAAAAAAGCTTATATCGAATCGTTCATCCGCATAGCCAAAACAATGGAATGCGGTTATCCGCCCCGCAACAACGAACCGATTGCCGGACATTCCAGCGAATGGATGATACTGCGGGATATGCTTTCCGCCGGCATAGCCATCTACGACGAATATCCGGATATGTACAACTACGTAATAAAGATGATGTTCAAGGATTATCTGCCGGTAAGAAACTACATCTACTCCGGACACAACTATCATCAGGGAACAAGCTACGTAAACGTACGTTTCAGCAATGACCTCTTCTCTCTCTGGATTCTGCAGCGTATGGGTGCAGGGGCCATATACAGCCCAGCACAGCAGTTCGTTCTGTATGACTTCCTCTATCGCCGCCGTCCCGACGGACAAGTAATGCCGGCCGGCGACACCAATCCCATCAGGAAAAACACACCGTCCTATTCGCTGCCCGCCATGCTGGCGTCCAGTTTCTACAAAGACAGCTATCTGGCATACGAATACGAACGCAAGCCCAACATCGAACGCCACTGTCTCATCTTCGACATCCTGTGGAGAGACTTCGATTTGAAAGCCAAAGCGCCCGATGACTTACCGCTGACACGCTACTCGGGAAGTCCGTTCGGCTGGATGATAGCCCGTACGGCATGGGACAAGAACAGTGTGATTGCCGAAATGAAAATAAACGAACAGTTTGTCGGTAACCACCAGCATATGGACGGCGGTTCTTTCCAATTGTATTACAGAGGCCCTCTGGCTATCGATGCGGGAGCCTATCAGGGAAGCTCCGGCGGATATAACAGCCCGCACAACAAGAATTTCTTCAAACGTACCATCGCGCATAATTCTCTGCTGGTATATAATCCCGACGAGAAATTCGCCTGCTGGAACTATGGCGGAGGCGGCAAGACCGAATTTGCAGCCAATGACGGCGGACAACGTATGCCCGGCGACCGTTGGGAAACCTGCCGCTCATTCAAGCAACTGTTAAGCAAGGAATATACTACCGGTAAAGTCCTGGGACACGGATTCGGACCCGACGCCTATAAGCCCGACTATTCCTATCTGAAAGGCGACATCACTCAAGCCTATACAGAGAAAGTAAAAGAGGCCAAACGCTCTTTCGTTTTCCTGAATCTGCACGCTGCCGAGGTTCCCGGCGCGCTGATCGTATTTGACAAGGTAGTATCTTCCGACCCGCAATTCAAGAAGTTCTGGCTATTGCACAGTATTGAAGAACCTGTAATAGAAGGAAACCACTTCACTGTTCGGCGCACGAAGAACGGCGATACGGGAATGTTGCAAAACCACGTATTGTTGCCCGAAACGGGAAATGCCCAAATAGAAAAAGTCGGCGGTAAAGGAAAAGAGTTCTGGGTATTCGGGACCAACTATCCGAATGACGCACTGCCCAACCGCCCCGATGACGCCAACGAACGAGGAGCATGGCGTGTGGAAGTATCTCCGGCCGCTCCCGCCACCGAAAACTACTTCTTGAACGTAATGCAGGTTGCGGACAACACTTGCAAACAGATGAATAACGTGAAACGCATTGACGCGGAGAAAGTGGTAGGCGTACAAATAGCCGACCGGGTCGTTACCTTCAGCAAAGACAGCCGGCCTTTGTCCGGCAAAGTCGATATGACAGTGGACGGAAACGCTACCATGAAATTCGTCATCACCGACCTCATTCCGGGAACATGGCAAATAAAGAAAGACGGGAAAGTGTATATCCCCGCCATGGAGGTTCGTTCGGACGACGGTATTCTTTCTTTTGAAGGTACTGCCGGTCATTACGAGTTTCTGCGCTAAACAGATATTTTAAATAACCTGCCTGGCTATCCAAGCACAGGCTTCCGCATCGGCCAGCGCATGGTGGTGTTGCTCTAACCGGTAACCGCACCATGCCGCTACCGTATGCAGTTGATAATCGGGAAGTCCTTTAATGGCACGGCGTGACGCCTGTAAAGTGCAACGGAAATCATAGTCGGGATAATCCATGCCATAAGTACGAAATACCGCTTTCAGGCAACTTTCATCGAACGCTTTGTTATGTGCCACTAATGTCAGTCCCTCGATACGAGGCGCGATTTCCTGCCATACTGTCGGAAAAACAGGTGCACAGGCCGTATCTGCCAGGGTCAGACCATGTACACGCGTATTCCAATAAGTATAATATTCCGGTTCGGGACGAATCAGACTGTAATAGTTGTCTACAATTTCTCCATCCCGCACAATGACGACACCGACACTGCATACACTGGTACGTTGCTCATTGGCCGTTTCAAAATCTATAGCGGCAAAATTCTCCATGAAGCGATTTATTTATGTTATCTCCTAAATTATTTTTCAGAAAGTTATAATCAGTTGGTAATTAAAGTGCTATACAGACTTTTATAAGACTTTATAGATACAAATGCGACTATCTAAGTACATTTAAAGCACCTGTCCGTTTTGGCATGTTGTAACTTCGCACTGTGATCACAAAGATATAGGATTTCGAAGTAACAACCATTAAAAACAAAAAAGATTATGGCATTCCGTTATGTAATTAAAAAAAGAGTTTTCGGTTTTGATGAAACCAAGTCTGAAAAGTATGTAGCCGCTTCATTCTCTGTGGGAGAAATCAGCTACGATAAATTGTGCGACCAAGTTACGAAAGAAGGTATGGCTCCGCGTGGTGTAGTAAAAATGGTTATGGACGGACTGATTGATGCGCTCAGCACTTACGTCAGTCTTGGAGCAACCGTAAAATTAGGAGATTTCGGCACTATCCGTCCGGGACTGAACTGTAAAAGCCAGACTGAAGCCAAAAACGTAACCGCCGACAGCATTTACCGACAGAAACTTATTCTCACTCCGGGGAAAAGACTGAAAGATATGATAAAGGGCTCCGGCGTAACACGTATCTCAACTAACGGCGAGGACATTACGGCGGGCAACGGCAACAATGGCGGCGGTGGCAATAGCGGAGAAGAAGAAAATCCGTTGGGATAAAAATCCGTGAAATTACAGATGTACATAAATTAAGATTTCTGTAAAAAAGCCTGTATCCGATGTATAAAATCACATTGGGTGCAGGCTCTATTATCCAATCGCCATTTTAACATACCTCAACATCCCCAATCGCTACTATATGTTTTACAACACAAAAAAAACATGAGTATTTTTTTGTTCAACCGCCTCTTTAAATAATATAACGAGATTACTTTAAAACCTTAGTTAAACAATTAAAATTCTATGTGTATGAAAAGAGCACGAAAGGAGCGGCTTATATCAACAAGTCTGATACGAAGACTATGTTTAAGCCTATTGCTTCTATTTGGTGGATGGGCATCCTTACCTATGTATGCCCAAAAAGCAGTTACTCTCAATCTAACGAATCAGCCTTTCTCTACCTTTATCAAACAGGTAGAACAACAAACAGACTACAAATTCTTCTTCGAAGAACAAAGCGTAGACGTAGATCGGCTTGTCAATGTGAAAGCGCAGAATCAAGATATAAAAGTAGTGCTGGATAGAGTCTTGGGCGGCACAAACCTTACCTACACAATCGCTAACAAGAAAATCCTTCTGAAAAAACATGAAAGCCAAAAGCCTCAAAAAGGGAAAGCGCTTCCTCATGAAATCAGCGGAAACGTGATAGGAGAAGACGGGAGTCCTATGATAGGAGTCAGCATTCAGGTTAAAGGAAAAGCCGTAGGTACCGTAACCAATATAGACGGTAACTACCGTTTAGTGCTTCCCAATAATAGCGATGCTATTGTTGTTACCTATGTAGGCTACGTGCCACAAGAAATTTCATTGAAAAATAATAACTGGCAAAGAATAGTCCTTAAAGAGGATGCCAATATGCTTGACGCTGTTGTGGTGGTTGGTTATGGTACCGTAAAGAAGAGAGACTTAACAGGAGCCATTTCAACTGTAAAAGCGGACGAAATGGGTCTTACCGGCGTATCTTCTATCGGTCATGCCTTGGAGGGAAAAGCAGCAGGTTTATATGTTCGTCAAAACAGCGCTCAGCCTGGTGGCGGTCTTGATATTCTTGTACGTGGTGCCGGTTCCATCAATGCCAATAACGACCCGCTATATATTGTAGACGGATTTCCAATAGCCAAATTAGACCAAATAGCTTCTTCGGACCGCAAAATGGATCCGGGTACGCAAGGTGTACTCAACTTTCTGAACCCTAATGACGTAGAGTCCATCGAAGTCCTGAAAGACGCCAGTGCGACATCTATCTATGGAGCACGTGCGGCCAACGGTGTAGTAATCATTACTACCAAACGAGGAAAGGAAGGAAAAGCAAAGGTCAGCTACTCTTATAATTATTCTTACCAGAAGTATTCAGATACCTATGATTTGCTTTCACTGCCGGAATGGATGGAAGAAAAAAACAGAACGACTTGGGAACTATGGGTGTGGAATAACAAAGTAGCTCCCTGGGGTAGTAAATCTTTGGAAGAAGCATTAGCGTCGCCTGTCAACGGTATCAAATACAGCCGCCCATATACGGAACAGGAAATAGCCAATGCCGGAGCTGGTACAGATTGGTTAGGATTAGTCACCCGCAACGGGCACATCCAAGAACATAACATCAATCTGCAAGGTGGAAGTCAGGGTACCCAATATATGTTGTCATTCAACTATTTCAACCATGAAGGTATCATACGTAACTCGGGAATGACCCGCTACACAATGAAAGCCAATATTGACCAAGAGTTCCTGAATATATTTAAAGCCGGATTAAATCTTACCATGACCCGAATTATCAATGACAATACGCAGCTTGGTTCGGACAAATGGGAAAACTCAGGTCTGATTCGTTCTGCAGTCGAAATGGGTCCTCAAATCCAAGCCTATGACCCTGCAACCGGTAAATATCCGACCAACCCGCTGGTTGGTACACGTCCTAATCCTTATTCATTATTGAATAATGTCGACCGGGGTAATACAGACCGCTTATTAGGAAATATCTTCATTGAAGCCCGCCCGTTGGACGGACTGACATTACGCGTTAATGCGGGTATAGACCGTGCAGCACAAAGCAGAAAAACGTATCAACCCAAAAGTACATTAAACGGATATAACCTGCAAGGAGTAGCCAGCGTATACAGCATGGACAACAATCAGTATTTGCTTGAAGCCACAGCAACCTATCTGAAAACTTTCGCAAAAATCCATAAAGTCAATTTACTGGCAGGAACTTCTTATGAGCAGTTCAATTATGAAGGAGTGAATGCCGGCAACAATAACTTTCTGACAGACGGATTTATTTACAATAATCTCGGCGCCGGTGCAGGAAACAAAATTGTAGGCTCAGGCAGCTCGGAAAATAAGATGCTTTCTTACTTCTTCCGTGCCAATTACATTTTAAAAGACCGCTATTTGTTAACAGCTACTTTACGCTCTGACGGCGCCAGTGTATTCGCAAAAAACCACAAATGGGGATATTTTCCTTCTGTTGCTTTAGGATGGACTATCAGTGAAGAAAACTTCATGAAGAAAACTACCGATTGGTTGAGTATGCTGAAACTGAGACTCAGTTGGGGACAAACCGGTAATGCAGACATCAGCACTAATGCTTTTGCAAGCTATTATGCTCAAGAGGCTTATAACAAGGAAGATAAGTCCAAGCAAATAGGTGTATTCCAAGGCCGTCTTGAAAATCCTGACCTAAAATGGGAAACTACCACCGAATGGAACGTAGGACTTGATTTCGGTTTCTTCAACAGCCGTATCAGTGGTTCGATAGAATATTATTATAAGGTTATCTCAGACCTTCTGAACTATAAACCTTTGAATTCCTATCAAACCATAACCCAAGTTATTGCAAATATCGGAAAAACACAAAGCACCGGTGTAGAAGTAACATTGAATACTAAAAATATTGTTACGAAAGACTTCTTCTGGTCTACCGACCTTACTTTTACAAAATACAAAGACCGTTGGAAAGAACGTACTCCGGATTGGAAACCAGCCGTATACGAACAATATGATGCGCCCATCAGAGCCATCTACTCTCGCCGTGCCGACCACATTCTGCAAATAGGCGAAAAAGTACCTGATGCACAACCTCTGTTGGTTCCGGGACAATTGGTAATCAAAGATATCAATGGTTATGTACGTGATGCAAACGGTGACCCGGTAGTGGATGAAAACGGCCGTTTTCAACTATTAGGGCACCCCGATAATATCATTGATGATGCCGATATGGAATTAATCGGTACCAGTGACCCCGGCTGGTTAGCAGGTATGACAAACACCTTTAAATATAAAGATTTCGACCTCAGCTTCCATCTAAATGGAATGTTCGACCGTATAATGGAAGACCCTACCGCCATGGAATATGGAATATCCGGTGACGGTATTGCACGATATGGCTTGAATGCTCTCCGCTCTGTTAAAGACCGCTGGACTTGGGACAATCCATCCACAACCAATCCTAGTACGTTCCAAGGCTGGGAAAACACTTATAGTTCCGGTGACTTCTACTACCAAAAAGCATGGTTTATTCGTATGCAAAACATCACTTTAGGGTATACACTGCCAAAACATTTACTGGCAAAAACCAAAGTTATCTCCAACCTCCGCATACATGCCAGTGTCAACAATGCTTTTACCATCACTCCATATGATGGTTTAGATCCTGAAACGGATTATTACACCGCTTCATATCCTAATGCGAGAACATTCAGCTTTGGAGTTGATATCTCATTCTGATATTCCTAACGTCAAAACACAATATTATGAAACGATACATTAAAACATATCTTACAGCCATTGTATTTATATGTACATGTCTGAGCAGTTGTGTTGATCTCGATCCTGTAGATTATTCCGAGATCAATCCTTCTAACTTCCCCCAAAGCGAGGAAGATCTAAAAGCCTTAGTACTGTCCTGTTACTATCCGCTCCGTGGTAACTGGTGGGATGGTATACATTCTCCTTCAGAACGCGGAGTCATGTTCGTTAATGATGCGACTACAGAAATCCTGACCCAGACATGGGGAACAGCCTATGATTGTTCGTTGCTAAACTTCTTTCCGGAAACCGAAGGAGTAACATTCTTTTATTACGAGAACAAAGAACCCTACGGATTTGCCAACAAAATCAGCCGTTGTACACTTGTTCTTGACCAAATTGAAAAAAGCGCATTGTCTGACGAACTAAAAGCCAGATATGGAGCAGAAGTAAGATGTGCACGCGGTATGCTTTCTTACATTTTATTCGATATGTACGGCCCTTTGGTAATTGCACCGATTGAGGTCTTACTAAATCCGCTGGAAGAAGCTCCTCTGCCGCGTCTGTCTCATGACGAAATGATTAAATTCATTGAAGATGACTTGCTATTTGCAGCAGACTATCTTCCTTATCCCGGAGCTACGGAGTACGGTAAGTTCAGTAAAGGATTAGCGAAAATGTTGCTTATTCGCCTTTACCTGCATGAAACAGTGAATAATAAAGAATATTATACTAAAGTAGAGACCTTGGCTCGTGAATTAATGGATTCCAAATATGGCTATCAATTAATGAGCGACTATCCTGCCATGTTTGAGCTTGGTGGACAAGGCAGTGCCAATAAAGAAATTATATGGGCAATTCCTTCTTCCGGCAAAGGCCCTAATATGAATCAATGGCATATGGGAGCCCTTCCCACAGATTTCAATCAAAATGGTATGGGAGCCGGTTGGGGTATTTGCACCAGTACATGGTGGTTTTATGATACATTTGAACCAAGTGACACCCGGAAAACTTACCTATTAGACCATTACACCAATGCAGCCGGAGAAGTGATAGACAGAAATACACCTAACTCTCCTCTTGCAACCGGTCCTATTCCGTTGAAGATAGGATATGACCCGGCTGTTCTAGGTTCTGGCGGCTACTCTGATATTGATGTTATCATTTATCGCTATGCAGACGTTTATCTTTCATTGGCAGAAGCTCTTGTTATGAAACCTGGGGCAAGTGCAAGTGATTATACTGAAGCGCTGAGCTACGTTAATAAAGTGCGTGCACGTGCCAAACTTAAAGACTTAAAAATGGATGATGTCAATACTCAAGAAAAGTTTATAGACTGTATTCTTACGGAAAGAAGCCACGAATTCTGGTGTGAGAACGGTCAATACCGTGCCGATCTGATTCGTCACGACAAGTTTGTACAACGCGCCATTGACGTTACTCAAACTCCTTATGCTAACAAATATAAAGAACTATACCCATTGCCTCTTTCCGTAATAACAGACGGTAAAGGACAAGTTAAACAAAACCCCGGCTATGACAAATAGAATCCTGAAAAAAAGCAGTTTAATAGCCTTATTGCCTTTTCTATTTATTTTAGGCATGACGGCATGCGGTGGTGATAACCATTCGAACACCGATGACAACGGTTCCGACAGTGACGGTAATGAAACCGTGATTGGTCCTGTAAAAACAGTAAGTTACATATCTGCGAATGATTTGTTTCCGAATCCGGAACGTGGTTTTTATAAATACACTGACAGTAAAGGTACGCCTGCTCTTTCCGAACAGGCATTACGTGAATACAGACAGAATAATGCCTCACTTATTTATCGTCTTTACTATTTGAAAGATTTTAAGAATGTACCGATCAGCGACGCATTCCTCTCGCAAATTAAGCAAGACATGGGAGTAGCCCGTAAAGCAGGAATAAAGATAATTCTTCGTTTTGCCTATTCAATAGCCATGGATGAACCGGATGCACCGCTTTCAGTCATTTTGCAACATCTTGACCAACTTAAACCCATTCTCCAAGAGAATAAAGATGTGATAGCTGTACTGCAAGCCGGTTTTATCGGTTCATGGGGAGAATGGTACTATACAACCAATAATTTGAATAACGATGCCGCCCGCAAAACCATTATAGACAAAATATTGGAAGTATTACCGGCAGAACGTACCGTACAAGTAAGAACTCCTAATTACAAACGCAACTATGTAGGAGTAAAAACAGCTATCCAAGCAGAAGACGCATTCAGCAACAAAGCTGTGGCCCGCATCGGACACCATAATGATTGTTTTATGGCAAGCGCAGATGATTACGGAACTTATACAGACGCAGCCGTTGACAAAAGCTATTTAAATACAGAAGGACTGTATGTACCTATAGGTGGAGAAACTTGTCCGCCTGACGGTGTAGATCCCGCCGACTGTGAAAAAGCACAAGCTGAAATGCGTAACCTCCGCTGGTCTTATCTTAATGAAGATTATTATAAAGGAGTTAATGATACCTGGATTACAGGTGGATGTATGGACGGAATCATCCGTGAAATGGGCTATCGGCTTGTTCTGCAAAAAGGGGAATTCTCCGAAAAACATGCTCCGGGTAGTGAACTATATGCAAACATCACACTACAAAACTTAGGTTATGCTCCTCCGTTCAATCCAAGAAAAGTTGAATTAATCTTACGCTCTAAAGACGGAAAAACCACTTATGTAGCTTCTTTACCGGATGATCCCCGCAAATGGCAACCTTACAAAAGTGCAACTATAAATGCAAAAGTCGCATTACCGACAGATTTGGCAGTCGGTGATTACAAACTGTATCTATATCTTCCAGATCCGGAGGACAGCATACATGACCGCCCGGAATACGCAATCAGATTAGGAAACAAGGATTGTTGGGAAGCAGAAACCGGATATAATGACTTGAATATAGATATTCAGGTAAGCGCATCTTCCGATCTGCCGGCAAGCCAATCATCCATTAAATTTACTTTAAAGAAATAACCTTATGGCAACTGCTAATAAACGTCTGGCTTCCCTAGACCTTCTAAGAGGCTTCGACCTATTTTGCCTCTTGATGTTTCAACCCATCCTCATAACTTGGTTAGAAATAGAAAATAGTCCGGCATTGGCTCCTATTACTAATCAATTCACTCATGTAGAATGGCAAGGTGTTGCATTTTGGGATTTGATTATGCCTCTGTTCATGTTTATGTCCGGCATTACTATTCCATTTGCCATGTCAAGATACAAACAAGGAGATATAGTAGACCATCATTTCTATTTACGACTCCTCAAACGTTTCTTTATTTTGTTCTTATTAGGCTGGGTGGTGCAAGGTAATTTATTAGCATTAGACATCAGGCAGTTTCATATTTTTGCAAATACACTTCAGGCCATTGCCGTAGGTTACGTAGTGGCAGCCTTGCTCTATATCTGGTGTTCTTTCCGTACACAAATTGGTATTACGATTCTGTGTTTCGTCACTTACCTGCTGATTTTTGCCACAGCAGGTAAGATGAATTATGAACCGGGAACCAATATTGCAGAAGAAATAGACCGATATGTATTAGGAGCACTACGTGATGGAGTTATCTGGACAGACGACACATGGAGTTTTACTGCATCTTATCACTACACATGGATATTAAGTAGCTTAAACTTCATTGTGACTGTAATGCTCGGAAGCTTTGCCGGTCATATACTAAGACTTCAGAAAGAGCCTATCCAACGTCTGAAAATACTACTCATAACAGGTACAGCACTTGTAATCACAGCTCTGCTGATGGATCCTATATTCCCAATTATCAAACATATATGGAGTAGTTCCATGACACTCTTTTATGGTGGTGTTTGCTTCTTGCTTATGGGTATCTTTTATTATTTAATAGACATCAAAGGCTGGAAGTACGGAATAGGCTGGCTCAAATATTATGGAATGAATTCCATAGCTGCATACTGCTTATTTGAAGTTGTAAATTTCCGCTGTATATCCGATTCTCTGTTTTTCGGACTGGAACAGTGGCTCGGAGTGTATTATCCGTTGGTTGGCATTTGTTTTCAATCAGCCATTGTACTATTGATTGTCAAATGGATGTACGACCATAAAATATTCCTTAAAGCTTAACCTTTAAAAAATTATGACTATGTCTTTAAAAAGATTTTTTATATTATCATTAGGTATTCTACCGCTATTCTTTTACGGTTGTGATGACGACAATCCGGCTAATGCAGACAATGCACCCAAACCGGAAATGGATATTATGATTTCTCCGCAAAGCGGACTCTCATACGGAGATAAAGTATCTCTTACAGGTACATTAACAGATGAAAAGAATCTCAAAATGTACACTATCCTTTTAAAAGATGGAAATGAAACAGAACTTTATCGTAAAGAGCAAATGTTACTTGGACAAAGTTTTCAGATGAACGAAACATTTTCCATTCCTCTTCCGAAAAACGCTGAAATAGGAGACTTCAAAGTGGAAATGATTTTGGAAAACAGCCGGGACGGAAAGGCCATACAAAGTTTTGATTTAACCTCATTACAAGTTCCGACTTTCAACAAATTGTATCTCTTATTGGGCAATAAGTCAGTTGTCGAGTTATTGCCTAACGGAGATGTATTTGAGGTTGAAGAAACTTTTCCTGCCAACGTAAAGGGTATTATCTCTCCTACCCCTGCCAACACAGGGCTATACTGGGGTACAAGCAACGGAGAAATTCAAACAATGGCAAAAGACTCCATTCTAATAGGCGGCGACATTGAAGCCTCTTGCAAAATTACATTTAACCCCAAGACATTTGAACTAACTTTCGGTGACAGACATGGTTGGACAGCTCTCCCTGCTACAGATAGTTATTATATCCTCGGTACAATTTCCGGCCATTGGCAAGATGGAGAAATCAAAGAGGAAAAAGCCAAAATGCGTATGCAAGGATATGAAAGCGGAAATTTACGCTACTACACTTGGTTCCCGCCTGAAGGTGAAGAGGTAGAAACCGGAATGTGGGGTTCCACAGCTGCAGGAACTTTCCAGCTAAAGAAAGCCGGAGAAGACAGATTTGTATTATGGGACGGAAATCAAATTGCAAGCGGTTCTGCATACGATGCCAGTAAAAGTTTCCCGGTTACTGCGGGTGGTGCCTTTGAGATTCGTGTTTATTTCGAAGAAGATGAATGCACTAAAGTTACTGTTATGAGTAACGAACGGACTCTTGAGTTCACCAATGAGCAAGTAAAAGCAAACGGTGTAGTCATGAGTAACGGAATAGACTTTGCCGGGGCACAATTACAATTAAAGAGTGGAACAAATTATATCTATGAAGGTGAAGTGGAATTAACCAAAGGAGAATCTATAACATCTAACACTGTAGATTTATCACTTTGTACTCCGAATAAAGATCTATTTGCAGGTGGCGGTAATACAAATTGGACTCTAACAGCCACTACCGGAAAATATTTTATCCAAATCGATGCTTTTAGTGGTAGTTCTTATGCCCGTCCGGCAAATGGATACCCCGATGCAATCTATATGTACGGTTGGAGTTGGGCACACTCAGCAAGTGGAACCGCTCAAAGCTGGCAACCAGAAAGTGCACTTCCCTTAGTACGCGTAGGAGATAGTTTTGTTTATGAAGGAACCTGTTATGTGTTCAGCTGGGCGGGAGATATAGCATTTATTCTAACCAATCCTACCGGTAATACGAAAGTGGAATTACCCAATGAAAACTTCGATGCCAATTCAAGCGTCTTAAGTGGAAACCCAACCCACTTCAGTTTACCGACCACTGAAGGCTATTACAAAATAAGTGTCGATTTAAAAGAGGGAATCACCATTTCAGAAGGTGAGCCAAGCATAGTGACTCCCAACGGTAGCAGTAAATTTACTCTAAGATATACCCTTCAATAGGTATTTTAATGATAAGCAATGCTTTAAATAGCACCATTAAAAAGGTCTGTCAGTGATGACAGACCTTTTTAAGTTAATGAGTTAGTACACAAGACTTCCAGGCTCTTACTAAAAGAAAATCGTTTGATTCTCAGCAATTGATTTCTTTGACCAAGGAGATACCGAAGTCCAAAAAGCGAGATCATTCAGTGTAGCCGGATATACAAGATTCCCTAGTAAGTCTTCTGCCAACACTCTCAACATGATATAATCCATGCCCTGATGATGAGCGTCGTGCAGCAGAGCGTCTTTACCCCATTGTTGCCAATAGAGGCTTTCATAATGTTCAATATAAGTACAATCAGATTCCCAAGTTTCATCCGGACTGACATTTTCCACATAAATCCTGCAATTATCCCCCTGCCATATAGCCTTCGTCCCTTGTATTTCAAAATCCAAACTACGAGGACGAGGTAAAGTCGTATCATGAATCAGTGAAATAAGAATACCCTTTTCTGTTTTTATCTGGGTAGAAATAATATCTCCCATCGTAATTCGCACACTCGTATCCCCATGTAAGTCTTTGATCCGCTGCAATAAACCGGCCGGCTTGGAAGCAAAAGAACTCAGTGATTGAAAATAATCCGTTCGATTAATGCCTGCAATCATACACAGAGGCGCCAACCCATGTGTAGGATAAAGATCTCCATTTTCACATTGATAAAACTTACTTCTCCAAACACTCTCCGTTTTCCCACGGTGCCCGATATTGCCAGCATCATCTAACAGCAAAGCACGTAAGTCATGCCGATAGCCGCCACGCATATATATAATTTCTCCGAACAGACCGGCATTTACCATATTACAGATAGCCAATATATCTCTCCGAAAAAGTGTATTCTCCAAAGGATAAACACGACATTTTCCTTGCTCTGCCAACTCAACCAGAGGTTGGTATTCGCCTAAATACAGTCCGCCTTTTATTTCCAAGGCAACATGACACTGTCTTTTCACACACTGTACCGCATGGCGGACATGAAACTGCCAAGGAGAGGTAACAAACACTAACTCCGGCTTATGCCGGTCAAGCATATTCAGATAATCATCGTCTCCATCATTATAGCAGGTAACTCCTGATATATCAACACCTTCAATACCCGGATCAGCAACTGCCACAACTTCAAAAACGGGAAAAGTTTGTAGAAGTTGTAACAACTGTTTACCTCTATATCCAACACCAATAAAAGCTGTCTTAATCTTCTCCATAATTCAACTTCTTTACTTTTACAATCTTTCGATTTACATCAATACAGTAAGACATTTGTGGAGTGATGCTGTCTAACGCGGCAAGAAATTCATTCAAACTTTCATCACGTAATGTAGCCTTATAACTCATTTTTTGTAATTCAGGAGCTATCTCAAATTTATATCCGAAATGCCTTGAAAGCTCTTCTTTCTTTTCTTCCAATGTATGTCCTTCGAAAATAATCTCTTTATGCTCCCAGGCATAAACATGTTTCAATGAACGTTGTTCCACTTGATAGGTTCCGGTCTGATTATCGTACACAAAACTCTCTCCCGGCTGAAGAAACGTATTCTTATTACTTCCGGCGACACCTATTTCTACTTTACCATGTTTCAATGTAACAACTCCCTCCGGATCGTTTCCATACGCCATTACATTAAAATTCGTACCTAATACACGAACATTATAATTACGGGTATGCACATAAAAGGGTTGATCTTTTTTATGCACTACATCAAAAATCGCTTCACCTTCCAACCGTACATCACGCGTATCATTCCAACCTTCTAAAGAATAAGTCAGTTTGGAACAAGCATTCAAAAGCACCGCGGTACCATCCGGTAAGATTGTTTTTGCTTGTTGTCCGATCTCTGTTTCCAAAGTAACTAATCCTCGTGGTACATCCAGTCCCGCATATATCATCCCTGCCGTCCAACCACCGACAATACACAAAAGAATAACAGCAGCAGAAGTCCATATATATTTCAATGAGAAATGTTTACCTGAGGATACAGTTTTTTTAGAGAGGTCTACTCTTTCCGAAAACAGCTTCCACTCATGTTCTGTATCAGCCTCTTTCTTATCTTTTTCGTAATTCAAGTATAGATAAGAGTCTTTCAATGAAAAAAGAAACTCCTGATTCTCTTTATTCTCACGCAACCAGGCAACCAACTGGCGTGTTTCATCATCAGTAAGTTCATTCTTCAAGTATTTCATAAAATAATCTTTATTGATATTGTTCATCATAGCATTATTTTAAAAAGTTCTTTACTAACAAGAGGAGTAATACTGGAAGATAATCCCGCATAGACTTCTTGATTTGTTTTAATCCTCTATATAACTGATTTTCAACAGTACGAACAGACAAGTTCAAAGCTATGGCAATTTCTTCACTTCTCATACCTTCATTACGGTTCATTCTGAAAATATTCTGACATTGTCTAGGCAATTTATCAAGTGCTTCTTGATACTTTTCACTTAGATCTTTGAAATACAGGTCATTCAAGATGTTACATTCCGGCGTATAATGAGAGAGTTCCAGTTCTCTCAATGCCACCTCATTCATATTAGAAAAATTATTGAGTAGTGAATCCCGTCGAATTTGTTTTAAACAGAGGTGTTTCATAATACGGAATAGATAAACACTTATTGCTTCCGGAGCGTTAATTTGAGTACGATGCTCCCAAAAAGCGATAAAGCATTCCTGAACAAGATCCTTCGCCTTATCCTCATCATGCAAAATTCCTTTGCAGAACATATACATTCTAGGGTGATACCTTTTGTACAACCATTCAAAAGAAGCCGTGTCTCCTTGTTGTATCTTAGAGAAAAACATGCGTTCTTCCATACTTTCCTCCTTCCTGAAATAGCTGCCTTATAATAGACATAGTGAGTTGTTTAAATTTAATAACAGGGATATAGAATCGGAGCATTAGAAAAAGAAGTTTTCAAATATAGATAATTCTACATTATCTACCAAGCAAAAAAGCCTTTTTATCTCCTAATCTATATCTTTTTGGATTCTCTTAAACAACGAATATAAACCAAATTGTTAATTATTACTTTATTTTCATATATATGTGAGTATTCCAACAGCCAACAGGTTCTTTTAAAAAAGAACCTTAGAGCATATTAAAGAAGAAAAAACAAAATTTATTAACCATTAATCCTCAAATTCTATTATCATGAAAAAAAACATTCCGCTAATTATATTAGCTATCGCTTGTATAGTGGCAGGTCTGTTCCTCGCAATGGATACGCATAATGAGGACACATATACACAATGTGTCACTGTATCTACTCCCGAACGTCCTGCAGGCCAACGAGATGTTATCGGGTTGAGTTGTCCACCTATTGAAACTGTACGTATTGGGTTTATCGGATTAGGTTCACGAGGTAGTGAAGCCATTCGACGCTTCACCTATCAAAAAGGGATTGAAGTAAAAGCATTATGTGATTTACACCAAGCGAACGTAGACACCTGCCAGCAAATGTTACTACGCGCTAATATGCCCAAAGCGACAGAATATTATGGAAGCGAAGACGCTTGGAAACAAGTATGTGAACAACCGGATATCGACCTTATTTATATAGCTACAGATTGGCTGCACCATACCCCCATGATGGTCTATGCCATGGAACACGGAAAACATGTAGCATGCGAAGTACCTGCAGCCATGAACATGGAAGAGATATGGAAAACGATAGACACAGCTGAACGTACTCGCAAACATTGTATGATGCTTGAGAACTGTGTATACGACTTTTTCGAGATCACAACTTTAAATATGGCACAACAAGGCTTATTTGGAGAAATCACTCACGTAAAAGGAGCTTATAATCACTGTCTACAAGAATATTGGGATGATTACAATGCAGATTGGCGTATGCAATACAACATCAACAATAGAGGAGATGTATACCCTACCCACGGCATGGGACCAGCTTGTCAGTTATTAAATATTCACCGTGGTGACCGGATGAAATACTTAGTGGCAATGGACAGTGATCCTATTTCGCTACCCGAATATCTAAAAGAACATGGAAAAGGAACAGAAGCTCAAAAACTACAAAATGGAGAAATCACCCTGACATTAATACGTACAGAGAAAGGAAAAACAATCCAAATAGAACATAATGTAGCCTCTCCACGCCCTTATAGCCGTCTATATCAACTTACAGGAACCAAAGGATTTGCCGACAAATATCCGGTAGAGGGTTATGCGCTGAACAGTAAAGATCTTCCTCAAGAAATTACAAAAGAACAAGTTTTTACAGCCCATGAATATATGCCTGAAGAAATAAAAAGCCAGTTAATGAATCAATATAAAGATCCTATTATTAAAACAATGGAAGAACAGGCTAAAGAAGTAGGTGGACACGGCGGTATGGACTTCATTATGGACTCAAGATTAATTTATTGCCTACATCACGGATTACCGTTAGACATGGACGTTTATGACCTTGCCGAATGGTGTTCACTTATCCCTTTAACCAAACTTTCTATAGAAAATGGTTCAGTTCCTGTAGAAATCCCCGATTTTACACGAGGTAACTGGAATAAGGTGCAGGGTTATCGGCATGCATTTATCAAGGCTGAAAGAAATTAAAAACAGACTCTCTTTACAAATTCCTCTAACCTTTTATAAATCTATTTAGTTGCACAGTTTGTACCATCAAAATAGTACAAACTGTGCTTGTTTTATAGCTCTATCCGTTTTACAAAAACACCTTATTTGATCCTCTCAAAATATGGCAAACGTTCCAATGGTACTTCTATTTCAATAGTTTTCGGGCCTCTAAACTTTTTACCCATATCATCCCGCCATTCACCTTTGGGTAATTTCACCTTTCGATAAGTTCCTTTTGTTACCATCGGGGCCACCAAATATTTATCTCCTACCATAAACTGGTCATGACAATCTGTAAATCCCTGATGAGGAAATGCATATTCCAAATGTCTTACAATAGGTTCACCCGTTTGAGAGGCATGAACAGCCATTTGCAAAAGATAATTTCCCATTTGCTCGTGAAACCGGGCAAACTTGCAACAAATATCTAAATGCTCTCTGTCCAGTATGCGCCAAGGAGCAACAGAAAATTGCATCATAGGCATAAAAGCATGAATCTGACACGAGCGAACTATTAACTCTTGATCGAAATTGTCAGTATCAATATCTAAGAATGAACCAAACTCACCGCCGCCAATCATGTCGGGACAAGTGTACGCATGTCCTAATAGACCCGCTGCCACCATATCAGGTATTAATAATGCAGAAGCACTCCACGAATAAGATTTATCTCCCAAACGTTGTACAAGAGGTTGCCCACCAAGTTTATATGACGTTCTAAATTCATTATATGAGAATTTCAATCCTAATTCCGCCCATTTTTGAGAAAATGTACACGCATTAGCATTCGAATCATAAAAAGTATATTCATCTGTAAAATGAGCGACATCACCTGCATCAAATTTATAGCCATCAATCCCATATTTCTTTTGAGCATTGCATAACTGTGTTTCCAAATAAGCCGATGCTTCCGGATTTGTCATATCATAACAGGCGCTTACACCATTCCACCAATATATCATAGCCGGAGTAACTCCATCTTTTTCTTTCACCAGATACCCTTTTTGAGCCAAAAATCTGTATTCAGGACTATCAGCAGAAACAAAAGGAGAAATCCATACCATAACTTTAAAACCTTGCTTATGCAGACGTTCAATCATACCAGCCGGATCTGGAAACTTTTCCTGCTTAAAATCAAAATTTCCATAATATTTTTGCCAATTATCATCTATCATAAAGATACCTGTCGGAAAATTATTTGCTAATATATCCTGAGCATATCTCTCTATATCAACTTGATTTTGATTGTACATCAGTTCAATCCATGTGTTATACTGTGGTTTAGAAAAAAATATTTCTTCAGGTAGCTTCCCCGAAGGTGGAAAATAATTGGCAGAAGCATTGAGATAAGCATCCTTTAATGTTTTTCCTGCTGAAATGACATTCAATTTTTCATAATCAGAATGAAGAAGCAATGTATCATTCTGCAATCGAAAACGAAAAGGTTGTTCGCTCCAGATATAACGTCCTTCAGAAGATAATAGCAACGGGACAACCTGATTATTCAAGTTCTTCCTTCCCAAATCGTACCACTCTGTTGTTGAACTAAAAGGCATTTGGCTACCCAACGCAACCAAACCACCCCACCATTTTTCACCTTTCAAAGGTGATACAGCTGTGTCATACTGTTGCGCTACGACAGAAAAAGTCGAGCATAAGACTAAAATAATTAAAAAAACTTTCTTCATAATATTAAAATTTATTTGAGTTTAGAAAAAGATAAGTACAATAAGCAGAAAATATATTCTCATAGTAACAGAACATTAAGCAGCAATAGAAACCTAAGAGCCACATTTTATAACATCTCTTATTGTAAAAAGAGATGAATAATAAATAAGATACTCACCATGCTATTAAAAATAAAATAATAATTAACAATAGAAAGTGACCAATTTTATTTCCTATCTTTGCTTACTGCAACCACTAAAACTATAAATAATATGGAACATCCTCTTTCTCAATTCAGATATTGTCCGAAATGCGGTTCGGAACATTTCGAAATTCATAATGAAAAATCAAAATTCTGCAAGGATTGCGGCTTTGTCTATTATTTCAATTCCTCTTCCGCTACCGTTGCCCTGATACTGAATGAGCGGAACGAACTATTAGTGTGCCGCCGCGCTAAAGAACCGGCCAAAGGAACACTGGACTTGCCGGGCGGTTTCATTGACATGGCGGAAACCGGCGAGGAAGGAGTAGCGCGTGAGGTGAAAGAAGAGACGGGTATGACAGTGACACAAGCCGAGTATCTGTTTTCACTGCCGAACATCTATATTTATTCAGGATTTCCCGTACATACGCTGGATATGTTTTTCCGCTGTACGGTAACCGATACTCTGCATTTTGAAGCAATGGACGATGCGGAGGAAGTTTTCTTTCTTCCTTTACAAGACGTGCATCCGGATGATTTCGGACTGGCTTCCATTCGTAAAGGTCTGCAAATGTTCCTGTCCGGCATATCCTAAAAAAGCCAAATAACCGGAACATTTTCAAACCAAAACCCGTATTTTTGTAAAAGCATCCATTCTATAACCGAAGATGAAACATAAAATTTACCGCATAGTATACACTGCGCTTTGCTGCGCACCATTGCTCGCGACAGCACAGACGAGCGAGAAAATCACTTCTCCGCAACGACTGTATGAAGAAGGACGGAATCTGTTCCAACAAAAGGCATTTGCCGCAGCCATGTCTCCTTTACATACTTTTGTAAAACAACTCAATGCGGAAGGCAACCCGTTGTCTGCCGCCGGAGACAAAGAAGAAGCCGAATATATGCTGGTATGTGCCGAATACGAACTGAGAAGTCCCAATAGTATAGAACTGTTGCGGAGTTACCTCGATGCGTATCCCGACACTCCCCATGCCAATCGTATTTACGCCCTTATAGCATCTGCCTATTTTTTCGAGGGGAAATATGATGAAGCACTCGCCATGTTCAACTCCGCCCGGCTCGACCTCCTAAGTAATGAAGAGCGGGATGACATGACCTATCGTTTGGCAACCTGTTTTCTGAAAACGGGCAATGTGAAAGAAGCCGCTATCTGGTTTGAGACATTACGCAGTACCGGCTCCAAATATGCAGCGGATTGTACGTATTACCTTTCGTATATCCGCTACTCACAACAACGGTATGAAGACGCTCTCAGCGGTTTTCTCAGTCTGCAGGACAATACGAAATACAAGACACTCGTCCCCTATTACATTGCGGAAATATATCTGATTAAAAAGAATTATGACAAAGCGGAAATAGTCGCGCAAAACTATCTCTCTGCCTATCCCAACCAAAAATATACGGGAGAGATGTACCGCATACAAGGTACGGCCGACTATCATTCCGGCAAATACCACGAAGCCGCAGAAGCTTTCAACCGATACCTGAAAGACAATGTGGAATCCACCCGAAGAAGAGATGCGCTCTATATGTTGGGAATGTCCTATTATCAGACGGGAGTCTATTCGCAAGTTCCTGTCATTCTGGGTGAAGTGACTACCGATAACGACGCGCTTACGCAAAACGCTTACCTGCATATGGGATTGGCCTACCTGCAGCTTGCCGACAGGAATAAAGCCCGTATGGCATTTGAACAGGCCGCCGCATCCGATGCTGACCAGAAAATAAAGGAACAGGCATCCTACAACTATGCTCTCTGCATTCACGAAACGTCTTATTCCGCATTCGGCGAGTCAGTGACAGTCTTTGAGCATTTCCTGAATGAGTTTCCCAACTCCGTATATGCCGATAAAGTAAGTAACTATCTGGTAGAGGTCTATATGAACACCCGCAGTTATGATGCCGCCCTCAAATCCATTGAACGCATTGCACGTCCCGGAAAGGCTATCTTGGAAGCCAAGCAGAAAATCCTGTTCCAATTGGGAACCCAATCCTTTGCCAATACGCAGTTCGAACAGGCAATCAATTACTTCAACCAAAGCATTGCCTTAGGCCAATATAATCTGCAGACAAAAGCCGACGCCCTTTACTGGCGGGGCGAATCGTATTATCGGTTGAACCGTATGCAGGAAGCTGCCCGTAACTTCAACGAGTATCTGTCACTTGCCCCGCAGAAAAATACGGAAATGTATGCCCTTGCCTACTACAACCTGGCATACATAGCTTTCCACAAAAAAGATTATGCAACGGCACAAGACCGTTTCTTGAAATTCATCCAACTGCAAAAAAACGGAAACACCACTGTCCTTGCCGATGCGTATAACCGTATCGGCGACTGCTACATGCATGTCCGCCGTTTCGACGAAGCCAGACAATACTACACCCGGGCGGAAAACCTGGGTACGCCTGCCGGTGATTACTCCTACTACCAACTGGCTTTGGTGTCGGGCCTGCAAAAGAACTATGACGGAAAAATTACGTTACTCAACCAATTGGCCAGCAAGTACCCGAATTCACCCTATGCCGTCAATGCGCTTTATGAGAAAGGCCGTTCGTACGTGCAAAGCCGTAACAGGAACCAAGCCATCGCTACTTTCCGGGAGCTGCTGAACAAATATCCCGAAAGCTCCGTCAGTCGTAAGGCTGCCACGGAAATCGGACTGTTATATTATCAGAACGATGATTACAACCACGCTATCGAAGCCTACAAATACGTCATCTCCAAATATCCGGGCAGCGAAGAAGCACGGCTTGCCATGCGCGATTTGAAATCCATCTATGTGGAAGCCAACCGTGTGGATGAATTCGCAGCGCTTGCCGCCCAAATGCCGGGCGTCATCCGCTTTGAACCCAGCGAGCAAGATTCGCTGACTTATATCGCCGCAGAAAAAGTGTATATGAAAGAGGAAATCTCCCCTGCAAGAGAAAGTTTCATCCGCTATCTGCAAAGCTATCCAAACGGAGCGTTCAGCTTGAATGCACACTATTATCTGAGTCTTATCGGAAAAGAGCAGAAAGACGAAACCGCCGTACTGGAGCATACAGGCAAACTGCTGGAGTATCCGGACAGTCCGTATTCGGAAGAAGCCTTGTTGATGCGAGGGGAAATCCTGTTCAACCACAAAGAGTACGAACGGGCCCTGGCAGACTACAAACAGCTGCAAGCCCGTGCCACAACCGCCGAGCGCCGACAACTGGGCCTCACAGGCGTACTGCGCTGTGGTGTGTTATTGAAGGATGATATTGAAGTGATACAGGCTGCGACCGCCTTACTGGCCGAAGCCAAGCTGTCCCCCGAATTGCAGCATGAGGCTTTATACTATCGAGCCAAAGCCTATCTGAACCAAAAAGCGGTGAAGAAAGCGGCGGATGACTTGAAAATCCTGGCACAAGATACCCGTACATTATACGGTGCGGAAGCCAAGTATCTGGCAGCACAACTGATGTACAACGCCGGCGACTACGCTGCCGCCGAAAAGGAAATATTGAACTTCATCGACCAAAGCACACCGCACGCCTACTGGCTGGCACGCAGCTTCATCCTTCTGTCCGACGTATATGTTGCCATGGACAAGAAACTGGATGCACGCCAATATCTGCTAAGCCTGCAACAAAATTATCATGCAGACGATGATATTGAAGGAATGATTCAAGAAAGACTGGAAAAGCTGAAATAAAAGAACACAATGAATATGAGAAAGATACAATATATTCTCAGCGGAATAACGCTGATAACCCTACCTTTGGGTACCCATGCCCAACAACAGCCTCAAGACTCCACTGTGAACCGGACAGTTGTTGTGGAACAGGAGTATAATCCCGATATTCTGGACGCGTCCAAAATAAACGTGCTTCCTAAAGTAGAGCCGCCGACCGCCAATAAGAGGACAGTGGAGTATGATGTAACCCTTATGCCCGCCAATACAATTCCTGCAACTGTCATGCAGGCATATACCGGAAAAGAGACGCAAGCCAAGACACAGCCCGGATATATCAGACTGGGCTATGGTAATTACGGGAATCTGGACGCACGTGCCAGCTATCTGTTCACGCTATCCAACAGTGATCGTATCAACCTGAATTTCCATATGAACGGTATGGATGGCAAACTCGAATTACCTGACAATGACGGCAAATGGAATTCTTATTACTATCGTACTCATGCCAACATAGGTTATTTACATCGCTTCAAGAAAGTAGACTTGGATGTTGCGGGTAACTTTGGATTAAGCAATTTTAATTTCCTGCCTGATGCAGCCGTCAGAAAACAGAAATTCACTTCAGGCGACATTCATTTCGGAGTGAAATCCACGGATGAGGAACTGCCTCTCCAATTCAGCGCAGAGACCAACCTGATGCTCTATGAACGCCAATACGATTTCGGTTCACTGAATAATCAAGAGAATATTATCCGTACCAAAGCACTGGTTGCAGGCGGCATATCCGAGGAACAGATTGTCGGTATCGGTTTGGCAATGGACAATGTACTGTACAAGAATAATAATTTTGAGAACTACACCTCACTCAACCTGAACCCGCATTACCGTTTGGAAAACGATGATTGGAAAATACGTATCGGCGCACAGGTTGACATGGCTTTCGGTTTCGGAAAGAAATTCCGGGCAGCTCCTGATGTGGCGATAGAGTACAACTTCGCGGATAGCTACATCCTATATGCGCAGGCCAAAGGAGGAAGACTGCAAAATGATTTCCGCCGTTTGGAGGCATTCTGCCCATACGGGCTGGTAACTTCGCAACCGGATGCCACATACGAGCAAGTGAACGCCGCCCTCGGCTTCAAGGCCAGCCCGGCAACCGGTTTATGGTTGAACCTGTATGCCGGATACCAGAACTTGAAAGATGATTTGTTTTTCCATCCGGCAGGTTTCGATGAAACTACAGAGGGACACTACCGGACGCTCGCCATCAGCCAATGGAACACCAGCAACATCTATGCCGGTGCAGAGGTACGCTACGACTATAAAAACATATTCTCATTCGTCGCTACCGGAACTTACCGCAGTTGGGATACAAAGGATGACAGTCAATTCGGTGTCAAAGACTATGTGCTCACTTACAAGCCGGCCTTTGAAGCCAATCTGCATATAGACGTACATCCTATATCCGCTTTACTCCTTAATCTTGGCTATCGGCATATTTCGCGCGAGAAGGTAGAGGAAGGCAAGGTTAATGCAGTCAATAACCTTTATTTAGGCGGTAGTTACGAGTTTTTTAAAGGAATATCCGTTTATGCCCGCATAAACAATTTATTAAACCGGAATTATCAATATTACTGGGGATATCCGACCGAAGGCACCAACTTTATCGGAGGTGTAAGTCTCAAATTCTAATCTCCGGATTAAAAACATTACGAGCAAAAAAGGACATTTTTGCTAAATTCTCCTTATATTATAAGGTGGAAAGTTTGTTTTTTCCTACTTTTGCGGGCAAATTAGTGGTTGGAACCACTATAAAACAGAAATTTATGCAGAAAAACCTTGTCATTGTCGAGTCTCCGGCAAAAGCAAAAACCATTGAAAAGTTCCTAGGAAAAGACTATAAAGTCCTTTCCAGCTATGGTCATATACGCGATTTGAAGAAAAAAGAGTTCAGTATTGATATTGATAAAGATTTCAAACCGCATTATGAAATTCCGGAAGATAAGAAAAAGGTTGTGGAAGAATTGAAAGCCGAAGCCAAAGAAGCGGAAACCGTATGGTTGGCATCCGATGAGGACCGTGAGGGAGAAGCGATTGCATGGCATTTATACGAAGTGCTGAAACTGCAACCGGAACATACCAAGCGCATCGTCTTCCATGAAATCACAAAAAGCGCTATCTTAAAGGCCATCGAGCAACCACGTAATATTGACATCAATCTCGTAGATGCACAACAAGCACGCCGTATTTTAGACCGTATCGTAGGGTTTGAACTTTCGCCCGTGCTATGGAAAAAAGTGAAACCGGCACTTTCCGCCGGTCGTGTACAATCAGTATCCGTTCGCCTCATCGTAGAACGTGAGCGGGAGATACAAGCTTTTCAATCGGAAGCATCTTATCGGGTTACCGCCATATTCCTCGTACCCGATGCCGATGGCAAGCTGGTTGAAATGAAAGCCGAATTGGCACGCCGTATCAAAACAAAAGCCGAAGCTCAAAAACTCCTGGAAAGTTGCCGATCAGCCACTTTCACCATCAATGATATTTCCACCCGCCCGCTGAAGAAAAGCCCTGCGGCTCCTTTTACGACATCTACCTTGCAACAAGAGGCCGCCCGTAAATTAGGATTTACAGTTGCACAAACCATGATGGTTGCCCAACGGTTGTACGAGTCGGGAAAGATTACCTATATGCGTACCGATTCCGTCAATCTGTCCGAGCTGGCTGTAAACAGCAGCAAATCAGTCATTGCCAGCATGATGGGAGAACGTTACGTATATCCGCGTCATTTCGCCACGAAGACCAAAGGCGCTCAAGAGGCTCACGAAGCCATTCGTCCTACCGACATGGAAAATGCTAAAATAGAAGGTAGTCCACAGGAACGAAAACTGTATGACTTGATATGGAAACGTACCATAGCCTCCCAAATGGCGGATGCGGAAGTTGAGAAGACTACCGTAAATATCAGCATCAGTAACGAGTCGGATACGTTCAATGCCACAGGAGAAGTTGTGAAATTTGACGGTTTTCTCCATGTATATCGCGAATCCATTGACGACGATGCGGAACAAGAAGATGAAACACACTTGTTGCCGCCTTTGAAGAAAGGACAGATTTTACAGAGCCAAAGCATTACTGCTACGGAACGCTTCACGCAGCATCCTCCCCGCTACACAGAAGCCAGTCTTGTACGCAAATTAGAGGAGTTGGGCATCGGCCGTCCTTCCACATACGCTCCTACCATTTCTACCATACAGCAACGCGGCTATGTGGAGAAAGGCGAAAAAACCGGAGAAGAACGTTCTTATAATATACTTTCATTACAAGACAGCAAGATTACAGACGTTACCCAAACAGAAATAACAGGAGCCGAGAAAGCTAAATTGATGCCTACCGATACAGGCACCGTAGTCAATGACTTCCTGATGGAATATTTTCCCAATATCCTTGACTATAACTTTACCGCCAGTGTTGAAAAACAATTTGACGAGATAGCCGAGGGAGAAAAGAAGTGGACAACTATTTTGGGCGACTTCTATAAGGGCTTCCACCCGTCCGTAGAAAATACGCTCGCTACCAAGAATGCCCATAAAGCCGGTGAACGTATCTTAGGCGAAGAACCGGGCAGCGGTAAGCAGGTATCTGTAAAAATCGGCCGCTTCGGTCCTGTTGTACAGATTGGCACTGCCGGTGACAATGAGAAGCCGCGTTTCGCACAACTCAAGAAAGAAATGTCCATTGAAACAATCACGCTGGAAGAAGCGCTAGACCTGTTTAAACTGCCTCGTACTTTAGGTGAGTATGAAGGTAAGGCGGTTACCATAGGAACCGGTCGCTTCGGACCTTATGTGTACAATAACGGAATGTACACTTCACTTCCAAAGACCATAGACCCCATGGAAATTACACTGGACGAAGCAATCCAACTTATCCAGAACAAAAAAGACGCCGAAGCTCAAAAACATCTCAAGAAATTTGATGAAGAACCGGAGTTGGAGATTCTGAATGGCCGCTATGGACCCTATATATCCTATAAAGGAAACAATTATAAAATTCCGAAAGATATTATTCCGCAGGATTTAAGCCTGGACGCATGCAGAGAAATCATCAAACTGCAAAGTGACCCGGACGCGCCGAAAGCCAAACGAGGTAAATATGCCAAGAAGAAAAAATAATGAGGTTATATTAAAAAAAGAAAAGCCCTCTCTACGGATTCGTAGAGAGGGCTTTTCATATAGAGTACTTTCAACTACATTCTGTCGGGTACTTCAATGCCAAGCAATCCCATTCCCAAACGTACCACCTTGGCTACGTTCTCGGATAAGGCAAGACGGAATATCTTCACCGCTTCATTCTCCTCACGCAAGATACTGAAATCATGATAGAACTGATTATATTCTTTCACAAGATCATAAGTATAGTTCGCAATCAGAGATGGACTGTAATCCTCGCCTGCTTGTTTCACAACAGTTGCAAAATCTGCAACCATCTGTATCAGACCTTCCTCTTTCTCACTCAATTCAATACCCGCGGGAAGTTGTGCAGGAACGGTGATGCCTGCCTCTTTCGCCTTGCGAAGAACGGATTGTATACGTGCATATGTATACTGGATGAACGGTCCTGTATTACCGTTGAAGTCAATGGATTCCTTAGGATTGAACGTCATGTTCTTGCGGGCGTCCACTTTCAATATAAAATATTTCAAAGCGCCCAAACCGACAATACGGGCAATATTATCAGCCTCTTCCTTGGTCAGGCCGTCCAGCTTACCCAATTCTCCGGAAGTCTCCTTAGCGGTATTAATCATTTCAGCCATTAAATCGTCAGCATCCACAACCGTACCCTCACGGCTCTTCATCTTACCTTCAGGCAGTTCCACCATACCGTAGGAGAAGTGAACCAGCCCCTTACCCCACTCAAAGCCCAACTTATCGAGCAAAATAGAGAGTACCTGAAAATGATAATTTTGTTCATTACCTACCACGTAAACCATCTTGTCAATGGGAAAATCGGCAAAACGCAATTTGGCCGTACCAATATCCTGTGTCATATAAACAGAAGTTCCGTCGGCACGGAGAAGCAATTTATGGTCAAGTCCTTCTCCGGTCAGGTCGGCCCATACGGAACCGTCCTCTTTGCGATAGAAGAAACCTTTCTCCAAGCCCTCCATAACTTTCTCCTTACCTTCCAGGTAGGTTTCCGACTCATAGTAAATCTTGTCGAAAGTAACTCCCATCATGCGGTAAGTCTCATCAAATCCTGCGTATACCCAGTCATTCATCTTTTTCCACAAAGCACGTACTTCAGGATCATTGGCTTCCCACTTCACCAGCATTTCACGCGCCTCTTTCATCAAAGGTGATTCAGCTTCCGCTCTGGTCTTGGCCTCTTCTTCGCTCAGACCTTCACTTTGGAACTTCGCCATCAACTCTTTGACTTCAGCCTTGTAATGCTTATCGAAAGCCACATAATAATCACCAATCAGATGATCACCTTTCTTTCCGGAAGACTCGGGAGTTTCACCGTTGCCATACTTCTGCCACGCCAACATCGACTTACAGATATGAATACCACGGTCATTCACAATATTTGTCTTTACCACTCTGTTGCCATTGGCCAAAATGATATTTGCCAATGCATTACCCAACAGGTTATTGCGGACATGGCCTAAATGGAGCGGCTTATTCGTATTGGGCGAAGAATATTCAATCATCACCAACGGGGACTTGTCGGTAACAGCGGCAATGCCATACTGTACATCCGCATGGATGCCATTCAGCAATTCAATCCATGCCGAAGAAGCGATAGTCAGGTTCAGGAACCCTTTGATAACATTGAATGCCGAAACCGAAGGCTCGTTTGCCTGCAGATATTCGCCAATCTCTTGTGCCGTCTGCTCCGGTCCTTTCTTAGACATGCGGAGAAAAGGGAAAACAACCAACGTAAGGTGTCCCTCAAATTCTTTCTTGGTTTTCTGCAACTGCACCTGTGCAGCAGGAACATCCTGTCCGTACAACGCTTTCAATCCGCTAATTACGGACGTTACCAATTTCTGTTCTATATTCATGATTCAAATGTATTTTCTGTGCGCAAAGATACGAACTATTTTTAATTCCATAAAAAAGGAGACGTTGTATGCGTCTCCTTTTCTCAAGTTTTATTTATGATCTATTTATTCGATAGTCAATTCCGAACCTGCTTTAAATTTAGCAACTTTCTTCGCCGCAATCTGAATAGGCTTCTTTGTTGCCGGATTGATACCAACGCGTCCGGCTCTCTCCATTACAGAAAAAGTACCAAAGCCAACCAATGCTACTTTATCACCTGCCTTTAATGCTTTTGTTACTGATGCAATGAATGCATCCAATGCTCTTTTTGAATCGGCCTTTGACAAACCGGCTTCAGCTGCCATTGCGCTAATAAGTTCTGACTTATTCATAATACAAATGATTAATTAATTGTTACACAAAAGAAAAATTCCAATGCTACTTCCTACAAAAATAGAGCAAAAATTCTGAATATCAAATAAAAACATTAAAAAAGGTCGGAAAAATAGAGAAAAAAAAGGAATAGGAGTTCCTTTTTCTGTTATAGAACAGAATTAATTCGTATTTTTGCCAAATAAAGCGAAAAAAACAGATTATGAATACTATACCGACAGTAACCAAAAACCTTTTAATTATCAATGTGCTGATGTTTCTCGGCACGCTTGTAGCCCAAAGTTACGGCATCGATTTAAATAAGTACTTAGGCCTGCATTTCTTCCTTGCCGGAGATTTTAACGCAGCGCAACTGATTACTTACATGTTCATGCACGGCGGATTTACCCATTTGTTCTTCAATATGTTTGCAGTATGGATGTTCGGCCGTATACTCGAACAGGTATGGGGACCGAAGCGTTTCCTGTTCTATTACCTCGCATGCGGTATCGGCGCAGGAATTATTCAAGAGCTCGTACAGTACATTCATTACGAAACGGTACTTTCCGCATACGACAGTGTCAACACCGGATATTCCGTCATTCCCATGGAAGAATATCTCAATATGATGACTACCGTCGGAGCTTCCGGAGCCGTCTATGCCATCTTGCTGGGATTCGGTATGCTGTTCCCCAACCAGCCCTTATTCATCTTTCCGTTACCGTTCCCCATCAAAGCCAAATATTTCGTTATCGGATACGCCTTGATAGAACTGTTCTCGGGACTTGCCAACAATCCGGGCGATAATGTGGCGCACTTTGCACACTTGGGCGGTATGATATTCGGCTTCATACTAATAATGTATTGGAGAAAAAAGAACAGAGGAAATGGCTACTATTATAACTGATTTAAAAGAATCATTCCGTAGAGGAACCATCTACATACAGCTGATTTATATCAATGTGGGAGTATTCATCCTTACTACATTGACAGAAGTTATATTGCAACTTTTCAACCGGAGCCTCGGCGGAGCGTTTGAATGGCTGGAACTGCCTGCTTCACTACCCCGCTTCATAACCCAGCCTTGGTCTATCCTGACGTATATGTTTATGCACGCGGGAGTAATGCATATCCTTTTCAATATGCTTTGGCTGTACTGGTTCGGTGCTTTGTTCCTAAGTTTCTTCTCCGCGAAACATTTACGGGGCGTATATATCTTGGGCGGAATCTGTGGCGGACTGCTTTATATGGCAGCCTACAATATCTTCCCCTACTTCCGTCCGATGACGGAATACTCCTTCATGCTGGGAGCATCGGCATCCGTACTCGCTGTCGTGGCAGCTACCGCCTATCGGGAACCTAACTATCCAATACGTCTTTTCCTTTTTGGAACAATACGCTTGAAATATCTGGCATTGATTGTTATCGGAACGGACTTATTATTCATCACATCCAGTAACGCCGGCGGACACATCGCTCATTTAGGCGGAGCGTTGGCGGGGCTGTGGTTTGCAGCCAGCCTTAGCAAAGGCGCAGATATCACCGCATGGATTAACAAGTCTCTGGATGCCGTCAGTTCTTTGTTCAGTTCCAAACCCCGCAAACCTAAGATGAAAGTTCACTATGGAACTGACAAACAGAAAGATTATAACTATAATGCCCGAAAAAAAGCTCAATCCGATGAAATAGACCGTATCCTCGACAAACTGAAAAAGTCCGGATATGAAAGTCTGACAACAGAAGAAAAGAAGAGCTTGTTCGATGCAAGTAAACGATAATGTACGTATGAAGCATTTCGGTAATTTTATCGCTCTCCTGATTTTAGCGATCAATGCTTTATTCACAGGCCTTTTGCTATTAGTAGCATACAGTCCTTACATCCAACCGGTAGCTCATCCGGTACAATCTTGTTTTGGGCTGACTTTTCCCATTTTTGCACTTATCAACGGCGCTTTCCTGATTTTTTGGTTGGTTATACAACGATACAAAACGGCTTTATTGCCGTTAATCGGTTTTTTATTGTGTTATTCGCAACTACGGACATATCTTCCCCTCAATTTTCATACCGCCAATCCACCCGAAGAAAGTATAAAATTCCTCTCTTACAACATCATGGGGTTCAACGGCGCCGTTAAAAAAGACGGAAAGAATCCGATACTGACATATCTGAAAGAGAGCAACGCCGACATCCTCTGCCTGCAGGAGTATGCATCCGATGAATCTCCCCGTCGCCTCACACAGAAGGATATAGAACGAGAATTAAAAGATTACCCTTACCATCGCATCAGTGTTGTAGGCAGCGGCAGCGGTTATACCAACAAGATAGCCTGCTATTCCAAATTCCCTATTCTATCCGCACGTGTTTTAAACTATCCGAGCGGTTATAATGGTTCCGTACTGTACGAACTCAAACTGAATGAAGACACGATTACCCTTATCAACAATCACTTGGAGTCCAACAAACTGACAAAAGCCGACAAAGACATTTATGAAGACATATTGAAAGCTCCCGAAAAGGAGAAAGTGAAAAGCGGCGCGCGATTGTTAGTGCATAAACTGGCAGAAGCCTCTGCTATCCGCGCTCCACAGGCAGATACCATCGCCCGGGAAATTGCATCTTCCCGGTATCCGTCCGTCATCGTCTGCGGAGATTTCAATGATACCCCCATTTCGTACGCTCACCGTGTCATAGCGCAAAGTCTGGATGATGCTTTCACCCAATCAGGGCGCGGACTGGGAATTTCCTACAACCAGAATAAGTTCTATTTTCGGATAGACAATATATTAATCAGCAAAAACCTACAGTCCTATAACTGTACCGTAGACCGTTCCATAAAGGAATCCGATCACTATCCGATATGGTGTTATATAGCCAAACGGCAATGAGTTTCTTTACAAAATGAAATTATTAATAAACTACTCAATATCTAATACTCTGACTTTATGTTTAAAAGAAGTATTCTAATTTTAGCTGCAAGTTGTATGATGTACTCCTGTGCTACCCAAACGGAAAGTAATCCGTTCCTCACCGAGTTTCAAACCCCGAACGGTGTTCCACCCTTTGATAAAATCAAACTGGAGCACTACGAGCCTGCATTCCTTAAAGGAATAGAAGAACAAAATACCAATATCCAGGCTATTATCGACAATGCCGAAGTACCGAACTTTGAAAATGTAATCGTTGCTTTGGACAACAGTTCCCCCATACTCAACCGGGTAAGCGCCATTTTCTTCAACATGACGGATGCCGAAACCAGTGATGCCCTGAACGAACTTTCTATAAAGCTCGCTCCGGTACTGTCCGAGCATGGAGACAATATTTCGCTTAACCAAGAGTTATTCAATAAAGTAAAAGCTGTTTATCAGAAGAAAGATTCTTTAGGCCTGACAACCGAACAACAAAGACTTTTGGACAAAACGTATAAAGGCTTTGTACGCTCCGGTGCCAATCTTTCTGCCGAAAAGCAAGCCCGCCTACGCGAAGTAAATAAACTACTTTCTACACTGGGTATCACTTTCAGCAACAATATTCTGAATGAAAACAACGAGTTTATGCTCTTTGTAGACAAGCAAGAAGACCTTGCCGGACTTCCCGAATGGTTCTGCCAAAGCGCCGCCGAAGAAGCAAAAGCTGCCGGTCAGGAGGGTAAATGGTTGTTCACATTGCATAACGCCAGCCGTATCCCGTTCCTGCAATATTCCGTTAACCGCCCGTTACGTGAGAAGATATATAAAGCTTACATCAACCGAGGCAATAATAACGACAAGAACGACAATAAAAAAATCATTACCGACATCGTCAGCCTGCGTTTGGAAAAAGCCCGTCTGTTAGGTTTCGACTGTTACTCCAACTTCGTATTGGACAATACCATGGCTAAAAACTCGACCACAGTAATGGAATTCCTGAACAACCTGTGGGGGTATGCCCTGCCTAAAGCCAAAGCCGAAGCTGCCGAACTCCAGAAATTAATGGATAAAGAGGGTAAGGGCGAAAAACTGGAAGCCTGGGACTGGTGGTATTACACCGAAAAACTACGTAAAGAAAAATACGACCTTGAAGAAGACCAAATCAAGCCTTACTTTAAATTAGAGAACGTACGCGAGGGAGCCTTTGCCGTTGCCAACAAACTATACGGAATCACACTGACGAAACTCAACGATATCCCTGTCTATCACCCCGATGTAGAAGTATTTGAAGTAAAAGATGCAGACGGATCGCAGCTGGGTATCTTCTATGTAGACTACTTCCCGCGTCCCGGCAAAAGTGGCGGAGCATGGATGAGCAACTATCGTGAGCAAAGAGGCGGCATCCGTCCGTTAGTATGCAACGTAGCCAGCTTCACCAAACCCGTTGGTGACACCCCTTCCCTGCTCACAATGGATGAAGTGGAAACCCTTTTTCATGAATTCGGCCATGGGCTGCACGGACTGTTGACCAAATGTAACTATCTGGGCGTTTCCGGTACAAATGTAGTGCGCGACTTTGTAGAACTTCCGTCACAAATCAACGAACACTGGGCTACCGAACCCGAAGTTCTGAAAATGTACGCCAAACATTACCAAACCGGTGAAGTCATTCCCGACAATCTCATCGAAAAGATTCTGAAACAAAAAACTTTCAACCAAGGTTTCATGACTACCGAGTTGCTGGCTGCCGCCATTCTCGATATGAATCTGCATAACCTGACAGACACGAAAGACATAGATGTTGTGGCCTATGAAAAAGAAGCCATGGATAAACTCGGATTAATCTCCGAAATAGCTCCCCGCTACCGTACCACCTACTTCAATCATATCATAGGCGGTTATGCAGCAGGCTATTACAGCTATCTGTGGGCGAACGTACTGGATAATGACGCTTTTGAAGCATTCAAAGAACATGGCATTTTTGACAAGACGACCGCCAACCTTTTCCGCCATAATGTTTTGGAAAAAGGAGACAGCGAAGATCCGATGACGCTCTACAAGAATTTCAGAGGGGCAGAGCCTCAATTAGAGCCGATGTTAAAAAATCGCGGTATGAAGTAAGAATTGTGAAAAAAAAGCTATATTTGCAGCCTTATATACGATAGAAATCAATTAAAAAGTAATCATAATAAACTAAAAGTAACATGCAAAACAAAGGATTTGTAAGGGTTTTTGCGATATTGCTCACATTGGTATGTGTGTTCTATCTCTCCTTCTCTTTTGTGACTCGCCACTATACAAATAAGGCAAAAGAGTTCGCAAAAGGCGATGTGAAAGTGGAACAAGACTACCTCGATTCTCTGTCAAACGAGAAGGTGTGGTTCGGCAATTGGACGCTGAAACAATGTCGTGAAATGGAGATCAGTTTAGGTTTGGACTTGAAGGGCGGTATGAACGTCATTCTTGAAGTGTCAGTACCCGATGTTATCAAAGCATTGGCGGACAACAAGTCTGACGAAGCATTCAACCAAGCGTTGGCAACTGCCGCCAAACAGGCTACTACCAGCCAGGACGACGTTATCACGTTGTTCATCAGAGAGTATCACAAAATAGCTCCGGGCGCTTCACTCTCACAACTGTTCGCTACCCAGCAATTAAAGGACAAGGTAAACCAGAAGTCTTCCGACGCAGAAGTTGAGAAAGTATTGCGCGAAGAAGTAAAGGCAGCCGTTGACAACTCATTCAACGTACTCCGTACCCGTATCGACCGTTTCGGTGTGGTTCAGCCCAACATCCAGAGTCTGGAAGACAAAATGGGACGTATCATGGTGGAGCTTCCGGGTATCAAAGAGCCGGAACGTGTAAGAAAATTGTTACAAGGTTCCGCCAACCTGGAATTCTGGGAAACATACAATGCAAAAGACGTTGCTCCGTATTTACAATCAGCTGACGCCAAGTTGCGTGCAATTTTGGCAACTACAGAAGACGCTGAAGAAGTTACAGACAGCGTAGCAGCCGAAGCTCCTGCCGTAGCGCAAGCTACTAGTACAGCCGACAGCCTTGCCGCAGCACTGAAAGGTGAAAGCAAAGCACAAGCTGCCGATCTGGAGCAAATTAAGAAAGAACACCCATTGCTGGCAGTTCTTCAGGTAAATCCCAGCGGCCAAGGTCCTGTTGTAGGTTATGCAAACTACAAGGATACAGCTGACATCAACAAATACCTCTCCATGCCGGAAGTTCAGGCTGAAATGCCGAAAGACCTGCGCTTGAAATGGGGTGTTTCTCCTTATGAATACGACCCGAAAGCCCAGACTTTTGAATTGTATGCAATCAAGTCTACCGAACGTAGCGGACGCGCCCCATTGGAAGGCGATGTAGTTGTAAACGCCAAAGACGAATACGACCACTATGGCAAACCTGCCGTAAGTATGTCCATGAATACGGATGGTGCACGACGTTGGGCGCAACTTACCAAACAAAATGTAGGTAAAGCCATCGCTATTGTATTGGACGGTTATGTGTACTCCGCACCGAACGTAAACCAGGAAATTACCGGCGGTAATTCACAAATCACCGGCCACTTCACTCCCGAACAGGCGAAAGACTTGGCGAACGTATTGAAATCAGGTAAGATGCCGGCTCCCGCCCACATCGTACAGGAAGATATCGTAGGCCCGTCTTTGGGACAAGCATCTATCAACGCCGGTATCATGTCATTCGTCGTGGCATTGATTCTGTTGATGGTTTACATGTGTACCATGTATGGTTTGATTCCGGGTATGGTCGCCAACGGCGCTCTGATATTGAACATGTTCTTCACGCTGGGTATCCTTTCATCTTTCCAAGCCGCGCTAACTATGTCCGGTATTGCCGGTATGGTGTTGTCACTCGGTATGGCCGTGGATGCCAACGTATTGATTTACGAACGTACCAAAGAAGAATTGCGTGCAGGTAAAGGGGTTAAAAAAGCGCTTGCCGACGGTTACTCCAACGCTTTCTCCGCAATCTTCGACTCCAACTTGACATCTATTATCACAGGTATCATCCTGTTTAACTTCGGTACCGGTCCTATCCGCGGTTTCGCCACCACATTGATTATCGGTATCTTGATTTCATTCTTTACCGCCGTATTCATGACACGTTTGTTCTACGAACACTTCATGAGTAAAGACAAGTTGTTAAATCTGACATTCTCCACAGGTATCTCCAAGAACCTGATGGCAAATGTACACTTCGACTTCATGGGCAGAAACAAACTGTGGATGACATTTACGGGAATAGTTGTTGTAATCTGCATCGGCTTCCTCAGCATACGCGGCTTAAGCCAAAGCATCGACTTCACCGGTGGACGTAACTTCAAGGTACAATTTGAAAATAAGGTAGAGCCCGAACAAGTACGTGAACTCATCGCCAGCAAGTTTGGTGACGCTAACGTAAGCGTTATCGCTATCGGTGCGGACGGCAAGACTGTACGTATCAGTACCAACTACCGTATTGAAGAAGAAGGCAACAACATCGATTCTGAAATCGAAGCATACCTGTATGAAACGCTGAAGCCGTTGCTGACTCAGAATATCACGCTGGAAACATTCATCGACCGTGAGAACCATACGGGCGGTAGTATCATCAGTTCACAGAAAGTAGGTCCGAGTATTGCGGACGATATCAAGGTATCGGCCATCTGGTCTGTCGTACTGGCATTGATTGCTATCGGTCTGTACATCTTGCTTCGTTTCCGTAATATTGCCTACTCTATCGGTTCCGTATGCGCATTGGCTTGCGACACGATTATCATTTTGGGTGCATATTCCATGTTCTGGGGTATTCTTCCGTTCTCTCTGGAAATCGACCAGACATTTATCGGCGCTATCCTGACGGCTATCGGTTACTCAATCAATGATAAGGTGGTAATCTTCGACCGTGTACGCGAATTCTTCGGTCTGTATCCGAAACGCAACAAGAAAGTACTGTTCAACGACTCACTGAACACAACTTTGGCACGTACCATCAATACTTCATTGAGTACATTGATCGTATTGCTGTGTATCTTCATCCTCGGTGGTGACTCTATCCGCAGCTTCGCATTCGCAATGATTCTGGGTGTTGTATTCGGTACATTGTCTTCTCTGTTCGTTGCATCTCCTATCGCTTACATGCTGATGAAGAACAAAAAGGGAATAGAACAAGCCGTAGCGGCCGTTGAAGAAGTAAAATAATCCTGAACTTATTCAGATTAAACATAGAAAAAGGGGCTAAGTCATTGACTTAGCCCCTTTTTCTATATACAGGCTACGCACGCCTTACATCATTATTTATTCCACTGTTATAATTTCTATCGTCTGCGACTTTACTACATCCAGCGGCTTTGCCCGGTATTGTACCTTTGAGAAATCTATTGCATGCAAGTCTATACTCCGAATAACACTGTTGTACATCGTGCGGTAGTACAGTATTCTATGCGTCATATCCGTAGCAGCCGTCCACTGGGTAGCACTCGGTATATCGGCAGGAATCTCCCCCTCCGAAAATTGTGCTCCAATCGGAATATCGAAATTATTCAGAATATGAAAGCACTGCAAGATACTTTCGAAAGCAGTAGTACGCTGAGGAGCTGTAACCTGTAAGAAAGCGGCACGGACAAAACGTGACGGTGGTGTAAAATCTCCGGGTAATCCCAGAAATCCGCTTCCTCCACCCAAAGGAGCTAATTCTATATTGCCGAATAAATGCTCGGAAGCACCACCGGGAAATAGGTTAACGTAATTATTAAGATTTGTCAGATGCCATTCAAAGCCGGGAGAATTGGTAAGCACACCCAACTTATTTTCATAGAAGCGAGGCACTCCTCCTACTATCTCAAGCACCAGCTGTCGCCCCGAAGTATCCGCAAAACGCCAATGAACAGTAGAAGCCCGAGGGTCTACGTTCGTAATGCGCACTTCGTTTACTTTCGATTTCACTTCATCCACAGTGCCGCACTCACCCAGTATAAAAGACACAAGCTGCAGGTCTGCAATACTCCTATTCTTTTCGGCAGGGTCATACTTTTGATATTCGCCGGAATTAGGGAAATAAAACAGTCCGGCTGAAAGTCCGGTTTCATTCAGCCCCTCGGCTATAAATTCCTTCTGTTCTACGGCAAAGCCGACATAACCGTGACGAGCCGTAAAGCGCATGCCGTTCATACCACCGTCGGGTGTATAGGACTGTTGAGTATATCCGCGCGGCACAACTACATACTGGCTATTCAAATTACTGCCCGCCCACTCTATGGTACGTGCCACAACCGTAGTTCCATCCTTACTCCTCAAAGTAATGCCCGTACAAGCATCCGCAGAAAGCGGAACCGCCAATACACCGACAAGCGCCAATAAAGTTATTGATAAAATAGTTTTTCTCATAATTTCTTTTTATAAAGAAACAATAAGGGCACGGAATATGTTCAATATCATCCCCTTAAGGAAAGTATGGAATGAAAGAAGAGTAACAAAGATAATCGGTAGTAAGAAAGATATTTTTAAAACAAAAAAGGAATATCGATCGTAACCGATATTCCTTTCGTAGCTCCGAGGGGAATCGAACCCCTATCTAAAGTTTAGGAAACTTCTATTCTATCCGTTGAACTACAGAGCCTTTTTGCATACATTCTGCATATAGCAATAGAATGCGGGCACAAAGATAATGTATTCTGCTGATTTTCCGAAAAAAGTTTTGTTAATCCGATTAACTTTACGAAATTTGTCCGTCAACAAAATAACAATGTAACTTTTCTAATATAATATATAGTAATTCGTAAGTTATGGCAAACGACATGATGGTCAAAGAACTGGAGCAGGTGGTAGTCCGCTTCTCCGGAGACTCCGGCGACGGTATGCAGCTCGCCGGCAACATCTTTTCAACAGTTTCGGCTACGGTAGGTAATGACATCAGCACATTCCCTGACTATCCGGCAGACATCCGCGCCCCGCAAGGCTCGCTGACAGGTGTATCCGGTTTTCAAGTACATATCGGTGCGAACAAAGTTTATACCCCCGGTGACAAATGCGATGTACTGGTAGCAATGAATGCCGCTGCATTGAAAACCCAATATAAGTTTGCCAAATCTACCGCATGTATCATTATCGATACGGATGCATTCCAAAAGTCGGATTTGGAAAAAGCGGCTTTCAAGACAGATGATCCCATCGAGGAAATGGGCATCAAACAGGATGTCATTGCCGCTCCTATCTCCAAAATGGTGAAGGACTGCCTTGCCGACACAGGTATGGATAACAAATCCATGCTGAAGTGCCGTAATATGTTTGCAGTGGGACTGGTATGCTGGCTCTTCAACCGCGACCTGACAATAGCCGAAGACTTCATCCGTGAGAAATTCGCCAAGAAGCCCGAAATTGCGGAAGCCAATATCAAGGTTATCCGCGCCGGATACGACTACGGACATAATACCCACGCATCCGTTGCCCACACTTACAAGATAGAAAGTAAGGTAAAGACCCCCGGACGCTATATGGACATTACGGGTAACAAAGCCACAGCCTACGGTTTCATCGCCGCTGCCGAGAAGGCCGGCTTGAAGCTGTATTTGGGTTCTTACCCCATCACTCCCGCCACCGATGTGCTGCACGAACTCTCCAAACACAAGTCACTCGGTGTTATGACCGTACAGTGCGAAGACGAGATTTCCGGTTGCGCCTCTGCTGTCGGAGCATCCTTTGCCGGAGCATTGGCGGTTACTTCCACTTCCGGACCGGGTATCTGTCTGAAATCGGAGGCCATGAACTTGGCTGTTATCATGGAGTTACCGTTGGTAGTACTCGACGTACAGCGTGGCGGTCCTGCAACAGGCCTGCCCACCAAGTCCGAACAAACCGACCTGCTGCAAGTACTCTTCGGACGCAATGGCGAAAGCCCCATGCCTGTACTTGCCGCCACCTCACCGACAGATTGCTTTGAATGTGCCTATATGGCATCCAAAATAGCTTTGGAGCACATGACTCCCGTCGTATTACTTACAGACGCTTTCGTTGCCAACGGATCGGCGGCATGGAAACTGCCCAAACTTGCCGACTACCCCGTTATCGTTCCACCTTATGTACGTTCCGAAATGCAGGGCTCATGGACACCCTACCAACGTGACGAAAAGACCGGCAGCCGCTATTGGGCCATCCCCGGAACAGAGGGTTTCACTCATATCCTCGGCGGACTGGAAAAGGACAATAAGACAGGCGCCATCTCCACCGACCCGGAAAACCACGACTTGATGACGCGCCTGCGTGCCGAGAAGATTGCCAAAATCGAAATACCCGACGTAGAAATAGAAGGCGATAAGAACGATGCCGACCTGTTGATTGTCGGTTTCGGCGGTACTTACGGCCACTTGCACGCTGCGATGGACGAACTTCGTGCAACCGGTAAGAAGGTAGCTCTCGCTCACTTCAAGTTCATCAACCCGCTGCCCAAGAATACGGCGGAGGTGATGAAACGTTACAAGAAAGTAGTGGTGGCAGAACAGAACATGGGACAGTTTGCCGGATACCTGCGTATGAAAGTAGACGGATTCGTTCCCTATCAGTTCAACCAAGTGAAAGGCCAGCCTTTCTTGGTAAACGAGTTAGTACAAGCATTTGAGGAGATTATCAAAAACTAAAAACGAAAAGAACTATGTGCGAATATACAGCAAAAGACTTCAAGAAAGGGCAACCCCGCTGGTGTCCGGGTTGCGGTGACCACTTTTTCCTCGCATCTCTGCATAAGGCTATGGCCGAAATCGGCGTACCGCCTCATCAGACAGCGGTAATTTCAGGTATCGGTTGCTCCAGCCGTCTGCCCCACTATATGAATACGTATGGTATGAACACCATCCACGGGCGCGCCGCAGCCATCGCCACCGGTTGTAAGGTAACCAATCCGGAACTCGCCGTATGGCAAGTGAGCGGAGACGGTGACGGACTTGCCATCGGTGGTAACCACTTCATCCATGCCAACCGTCGTAACATCAACCTGAACATGATTCTGCTGAACAACCGCATCTACGGTTTGACGAAAGGGCAATACTCCCCAACGTCTCCCCGCGGCTTCGTTAGCAAGTCATCCCCTTACGGTACGGTAGAAGACCCGTTCCAACCGGCAGAACTCTGCTTCGGTGCACGCGGTCACTTCTTTGCACGTGCCGTAGCCACGGATGCAGCCGGAACAATAGAGGTTCTGAAAGCCGCCTACAACCATAAAGGCACAAGTGTCTGCGAAATTCTCCAAAACTGCGTTATCTTCAATAATGGTACGCACGACTCCGTTGCCAAGAAAGAAGACCGTGCCAAGAACGCCATCTATCTGGAACACGGCAAGCCCATGCTCTTCGGCGAGAACAACGAATACGGACTGATGCAGGAAGGTTTCGGGCTGAAAGTGGTGAAACTCGGTGAAAACGGTATTACGGAAAAGGACATCCTTATCCACGACGCTCATTGCGAGGACAACACCCTGCAACTGAAACTCGCCCTGATGGAAGGTCCCGACTTCCCGATCGCCCTCGGTGTAATCCGCGATGTGGAAGCCCCGACTTATGACAATGCCGTACATGCGCAAATCGAAGAAGTATCCGCCAAGAAGAAATACCACAACTTCGAAGAGCTGCTTATGACAAATGATACCTGGGAAGTGAAATAACCTTTCACCGAACAAAAAATCTGTTTAGACTTACTCCCCTTCACCCGCCACATCCCTTTATTCAAGAAGGATAGCGGGTGAAGGGGATTTTTTCGCTCTATTTGAATTTAAAGGCCTGGCAATATCACCGCTCTAAAGGCACAGACTGAATATCGATATACTTCATTTCAAATGTAGCGAGCAAGCACCGCAACTGTGGAATTGCAACACACCACTGTGGATTTTTTCCACAACATTCCACACCACGCACACATATATTACAAGTATTTATAAAAAATAAAGAACTGAATATCATATATATAAACTATCATCCGCATCCTACCTACCGTTTTTGGCATACTGATTGCCCCATAATATCTGCAAAATTCCAACGGATTTAATTATACAAGGCAATAATCATTGTAGAAATATGAAGTTTATTAAGAAAGAATGGGGCGAGGCTTCTTATAGGAAGTTGCATCTTCAAAAGGGATTAGGTATTATGGGTATGGTATTGGCGTTCCTTTTCGCAGAAAATATCTATGCGCAAGACTCCCAGACAATTAAAGGTATGGTAAGAGATGTGACAGGCGAACCGCTTATCGGAGCCAGCGTCATAGAAAAAGGCACTAACAACGGTGTTATTACAGATGTGGACGGAAACTTCACCTTGAAAGTTCCCGCCGATGCAACACTCTCCATTGCCTATATGGGTTATGCCACCCGTGAAATCAAATTGGCAAGACGCAAGAAACAAGGCGATTTACGAGTGACACTGAGAGAGGACTCGCAACAACTGAAAGAAGTGGTCGTTACAGCTATGGGTATCAAAAAAGATACCAAACGGTTGGGCTACGCCGTCAGCACTATCGAATCGGACGAAATAGTAAAGGCGGGAGCGACCAATTTTGCATCTGCCATGTACGGCAAAGCGCCAGGCATCCGCATCACGCAGACACAGGGCGGTTCGGCCGGCGCGGTATCTATCAACGTACGCGGACTGACCTCCATCACAGGAAACAACCAACCGCTTATTATTCTGGACGGCGTACCCATCCGTAACGGCGGAACAGGTAAAAACACCGACTTTGCCGAGTTCGGCAACGACGGACAGATACGCTCCAACGGTCTGGTGGATATCAATCCGGAAGATATTGAAAGTATAAGCGTGCTGAAAGGCGCTTCGGCTACGGCGCTTTATGGTTCGGAAGCCGCAAACGGCGCAGTGGTTATCACCAGCAAGCGTGCTAAAAGCGGCAAACTGACGGTGGATTTCACAGCGCAAGTAACCGCCAACTTGCCCGCCTATCTGCCGAAAGTACAGACACTGTACGGCCCGGGACGCTACAACACCGACTATAGCGATTACGAAAAACAGACAGGAGGTTTCTACCAACGCACCATGAACGGTGAAAATTACAAAAGCTTATATAACACCACCATGTCCTTCGGCCCGAAATACGACGGAAGCAACGTACTGTACTGGGACGGCAAGGTTCGTCCTTACCTGCCGGCTACGGACAATCCGTGGAAAGAGTTGTTCCGCACGGGATGGAACCAGACGTACAACCTCGCCATTTCACAAGGAACGGAAACAAGCAGCAACCGTTTCTCCTATACCTTTATGGACGAAATACCGAATTCGCTGACAGGCAGCTTCACGAAGCACAACTTCAAACTGACGGGGTCCTACAAACTGGCCAAGCCCTTGACACTGGAATACTCGCTGAACTACATCATACAGGATGTGAAAGACCGCCCTCAAACCTCTTTGAACCTGTACGGCAGCTTCGGCAATATGTTCTCGTCTTTCATGGATATTCCTTATCTGAAGCAGAGTTATGTCACCAGCCTGGGCTATCGCAACACATATGCCATAGGCGGTGACGCCACACTCACTCCGGATGAGTCATGGGCATACGACCCCGGATATCTGAGCGGCGTATCGAATATGCTTTGGAATATGTATCATCACCACAGCGAGGAAACGGAAAACCGTCTCATCGGCATGATACGTCCCACCTGGCAGATAACCAATTGGTTGAGCCTTCGCGCACAACTCTCTACGGACATAACGGATACCAAGCAGACCTTGGAATATGAAACGGAGCGTCCCAACTCTTTATACGACCCCAGCGGCAGTTTCCAAAATATCAACCGCCGCTACGACATCGTGTACGGTGATGTAATGCTGAACTTCAACTACAACATCCGCCGCTTCGACATCGCCGCCACATTGGGTTGGACGGGGCGTTACGAAAATATGAACAACATGCGTGTTTCCACCAACGGCGGTCTGGTTACGGAAAACTGGTTCGACCTTAATGCCAGCCGCTACACCGCCAGCAGCACATTGCAGCGCATGGAACTGTTGAAAACAGGATATATGGGTACGCTGAGCCTGGGTTGGGACAACTACCTGTTCCTCGAACTGACGGGACGGTAGGAACGTTCGTCCACCCTGAAAGACCAAAGCTTCTTCTATCCATCCGCCAACCTCAGCTTCCTGTTCTCAAACGCTTTCCGCATGCCGGCATGGTGGAATCACGGTAAACTCCGTCTCTCATACGGTATCGTAGGTAATGCGCCGGAGACGTATGCCGCCAACATCATCTACGAGCAAGGTTCGGACAATGGCTTCACATGGAACTATGTGCCTTCTTCATGGGGTAACGCCAACATCCGCCCCGAAAAAAAGTATGAGTACGAAATAGGACTCGAAAGTAAGTTCTTCAACAACCGTCTGGGTTTCGACGTATCGTACTACAACAACCGTGTGAAAGACCAGATACTTTCCACTCCCCAACCGTCTTCTTCGGGCGTGAAGTACGTACTGATGAATGTGGGAGAAGTAGCCAATGAGGGCTGGGACATCTCCGTTAGCGCCACTCCGATACTGACCAAAGATTTCCGCTGGGACCTGACAGCCAACTACGGTATCTACCGCAATAAGGTCGTAAAACTCGCCGAAGGCGTGCCGTACCTCGAAATATCCAATATAGGCGGTGGCGGAGCCAAGATACAGGCCGTAGAGGGACGTCCGATGGGCGACATCTACGTGCAAGTGCCGCAGGTGAACGAGAACGGCGATTATCTGGTATCGGACAAAGGCCTTTACCTGAACCAGACAGACCTGCAAAGAGTGGGTAACATCAATCCCGACGGTGTAGGCGGCTTGTTCAGTTCATTCTCCTACAAAAACATATTCCTGGATTTCAGCATCGACTTCCGCATAGGCGGCGATGTCATCAACGAGATGTACCAGTATTCCACTGCATCGGGTCTGACACCGGAATCGCTGCAATACCGCGATACGGAACATGGCGGTTTATCTTACTACTATCCGGGTAACAACAATGCCAGCGGCGTACCTGTACAGGTAGACCCTTCATTGGGTGCAGGCCCTAACGGAGAGGTTATTTACCACGACGGTGTTATTCTGCCGGGCGTAGTGGCTTCTACCGGCGAGAAGAACACCCGCATCATCCCTGCCGGATACTACTACAACCAGACATACAACTGGGGTACTCAACCCGAGCAATATACGTACCGTCACTCGGTATTCGACAATACATACGTAAAGCTGCGCGAATTGACCATCGGCTATCAATTCCCGGAGAAACTGATCTCCAAACTGGGCATGACACGACTGAGTGTCTCGGTATTCGGCCGTAACCTGTTCTACTTCTACAAAGCGCTGAAGAATTACGACGCAGAATCTTCCGTAGGGACATCCTGGGCAAGCCAGGCGGTAGTGGGCGGTTCCACTACGGCAACACGTAATTTCGGCATCTCGTTACGGGCAAGTTTTTAGGAAATAGAGAAATGAATATTAAGAATTGAGAGTTAATGACAATGGGTATGAAAAGAATAAATATAGGAGCGTTCATTCTATCGGGAGCTATGCTGCTGGCTACTTCCGGTTGTACGGATGCTGACTTCGACAGCAAATATGAAGATCCTTCCAAGGTCAATCAAGTCACTATCAGCAATCTGATGGTGGGAGTTTTCCAGAAAGTGAAAGATTATGATGTCTATGAGTACGGACGGTTCTTCGGTTTCGACTCGCAGTTTGTAGGCAAGTATGCGCAGACATTCGGTTACAGTAACTCCGGCGGCATGTACAGTCCCGGATATACCCCCGCCATAGACGGGCAATGGGATAATCTGTACTCGGCACTGATGCAATACCGCAAGATGGAATCGCTGTACAATGAAGAGAATGACAACCAGAAAGCACAGGACGAAGCCTTTATGCTGGCAGCCAAAGTGCAACTGTACGACTTTTTTGCCGCAACGGTGGATATTTTCGGAGATATGCCTTTCTCCAAAGCGTGCACCCTGCCGCTGACTAATGATGTAAACGGCTCTTACGCTCCTTATGACAAAGCGGAAGATATTTATAAAACGATACTTGACGAGCTGAAAGAAATAGCCCCGCGTTTCCGTTCGGTAACTACACCGAAGAATTTCAGCACTCAGGACTTCATCAACCTGGGAGATATGAAAAAATGGGAACGCTATGCAAACTCCCTGCGTCTGCGCCTTGCCATGCGCGTAGCGGCACAGGGGGCTTTGCAGGCGGAAGGACGCGCAGCCATCAAAGAGATATTGGAGAATCCCGCTGACTATCCGTTGGTAGAAGAACAGGAAAACAATATCTTCATCATCAACCAAAAATCCGGACAACTGAACTTCACCGCCGGCAGCGGATTGGGTGACTGGGTTACAAACCGCCTTGCTTCAGGCGCCATCATAGACCGCATGCTCGGTCACGGCAACTATGACATGACCGGCAGTGATCCGCTAAGCGGCGTTTACATCAAAGGCGAAGACGACCCCCGCATCCTGCTGAACTACAACCCCGTCACCATCACCAACCGTGAAACCGGAGAAGTGGACGAGCACCGCTATCTCGGCACAGACCTCACTGTGGCAGACGAACTGACGGAGTATTACAATTCTCAAGCGCAGGATGAAGTGAATACCGCCAACAAAGGCTTCTCACAGATTACCCAAAGGGGATTTTTCTGGGAAAACGATAAATTCGATATGCTGATAATGGCCTCACCCGAAATACACTTTCTGAAAGCGGAAGCTTATGCCATGGGGTATGGCGTGGCACAGGATATGGCAAAAGCGGAAGAGGAATTCAAGATGGCCGTCAGCCAATCCATCGCACTGTATTACTATTACGACTCAATAGGTTCCGGAGAAAATTGCCGCCGTTACGACGCTCCTACCGATGAAGAGATTGCGGACTTTGCCGACGCCAAATGGAACGACACGGCGTATACGGACAAATTAGACGCCATCATAACGCAGAAATGGCTGCACTTCGGTTTCCTTGTCAGCCGCGAAGCGTGGAGCGATATTCGCCGTACAGGCTATCCTTCGGGGCTGGTATTCCCGGAAGTTTCGGGTACTATCCCCAATGTGCCGAACCGCTGGAGATACCCAAGTACGGAAGTGAATTATAATCCGTACTATAAAGATATAGCGGCCAAGGATACCTATACGGAGAAACTGTTCTGGGCTAAATAAGGCGATACGGATTACAGCTTATCTCCGAAAGCCAGGTCTCCGGCATCACCCAATCCCGGAACGATATAAGAGTGTTCGTTCATATCCGGATCGATAGCGCCGCACCACAAAGAAACTTCATCCCCCGGGAATAGTCTTTGCAAATGGTCTACCCCCTGTTTGCTGGCAATCACACAGGCAATCTGCAATTTAGCAGGTGTGCCTTTGGTAAGGAAAGCCTTCCATGCAAGCTCCATGCTTTCTCCCGTAGCAAGCATCGGGTCAACCAGTAACAGCGTCTTGCCGGAAAGGTCGGGAGTGGCGATATACTCGATATGCACATCCACCGTACGGCACTCCTTATCCTTATAATAGCGGTAGGCCGAAACGAAAGCATTGCCCGCGCGGTCGAACACGTTCAAGAAGCCGGTATGCAAAGGAAGCCCCGCACGGAAGACGGTGGCAATCACCACATCATCATCGAAAGTGCTGACAGGAGCTATCCCCAGCGGCGTTTGTACTTGCTTTTCGGAGTAGGTAAGTTCCTTACTCATTTCATACGCCATGATTTCACCGATGCGTTCGATGTTCCGGCGGAAACGCATGCGGTCGGACTGCACTTGCACGTCGCGTATTTCCGCCACGTATTGATTCAAGACCGAGTTAGTCTCGGCAAAGTTGATAACTTTCATTAGTGTATTATCAGATTAATATGTATTGGTTATTCCGTATATTGATAGAATATAAATGCAAAGTAAACGATTTCCACTCAATTTGCAACATTCAGTTTGCAGATATTGTTACGGTTTTATAAAAGATTTCCTATTACAGAAAAATTTCTCTAATTGGATGTTTCTTTTAAAATAAAGTATTACTTTTGTAGTCGCAAAAACAAGGGTCTTACTGAAAAGTGCGGTTTTTCATAGATTCGCCCCCTTGCAATAAGGCTAAAAAGTACGAAAAGAGATTATAAACCAAATACCAATTTTAAAAATCTTAAAAGAAATGGCAAATTTAGATTTAAGCAAGTACGGTATCAAAGACGTGAAGGAAATCATCCACAACCCGTCTTATGATGTATTGTTCGCTGAAGAGACCAAACCGGGTCTGGAAGGCTTCGAAAAAGGTCAAGTAACTGAACTGGGTGCTGTGAACGTAATGACCGGTATCTATACCGGACGTTCTCCTAAAGATAAATTCTTTGTAATGAACGAAGCCAGCAAGGATTCTGTATGGTGGACTTCCGAAGAATACAAAAACGACAACAAGCCTTGCTCCGAAGAAGCATGGGCCGACCTGAAAGCTAAAGCTGTTAAGCAGTTGAGCGGCAAGCGTCTGTTCGTTGTCGATACTTTCTGTGGCGCTAACGAAGCTACCCGCATGAAAGTGCGTTTCATCATGGAAGTAGCTTGGCAGGCTCACTTCGTAACTAACATGTTCATCCGCCCGACTGCTGAAGAACTGGCTAACTACGGAGAACCCGATTTCGTATCATTCAACGCTTCTAAGGCAAAAGTTGACAACTACAAGGAACTGGGTCTGAACTCTGAAACAGCTACTGTATTCAACCTGAAGACTAACGAACAAGTTATCCTGAATACTTGGTACGGCGGTGAAATGAAGAAGGGTATGTTCTCTATCATGAACTACAAGAACCCGCTTCGCGGCATCGCTTCCATGCACTGCTCCGCCAACACCAACATGGAAGGTACCGATTCTGCTATCTTCTTCGGTCTGTCAGGTACAGGTAAGACTACTTTGTCTACCGACCCGAAACGTCTGTTGATTGGTGACGACGAACACGGATGGGATGACGAAGGTGTATTCAACTACGAAGGCGGTTGCTACGCTAAGGTTATCAACCTTGACAAAGAAAGCGAACCCGATATCTACAACGCTATCAAACGTGACGCTCTGTTGGAGAACGTAACTGTTGACGCTAACGGCAAGATTGACTTCGCTGATAAGAGCACAACCGAGAACACTCGTGTTTCTTATCCTATCTATCATATCAACAACATCGTGAAGCCGGTATCCAAAGGTCCTCACGCTCATCAGGTAATCTTCCTGTCAGCTGACGCCTTCGGTGTATTGCCTCCGGTATCTATCCTGAACCCGGAACAGGCTCAGTACTACTTCCTCTCCGGTTTCACTGCTAAGTTGGCCGGTACGGAACGCGGTATCACTGAACCGACTCCGACATTCTCTGCTTGCTTCGGTGCCGCTTTCTTGAGCTTGCATCCTACTAAATACGCAGAAGAGCTGGTTAAGAAGATGAATAAGGTCGGCGCTAAGGCTTACTTGGTTAACACCGGTTGGAACGGTAGTGGCAAGCGTATCTCCATCAAAGATACTCGCGGTATCATCGACGCTATCCTCGACGGTTCTATCGACAAGGCTCCGACAAAGGTTATTCCTTACTTCGACTTCGTTGTTCCGACAGAATTGCCGGGTGTTGATCCGAAGATTCTCGATCCTCGCGACACTTACGAATGTGCTTGCAAGTGGGAAGAAAAAGCAAAAGACTTGGCCGGACGTTTCATCAAGAACTTCGCTAAGTTCACTGGTAACGAAGCCGGTAAAGCTTTGGTTGCTGCTGGTCCGAAACTCTAATAGAACAGGATTACATATTTTTAAGGCGGCTTCCGTTTTCGGGAGCCGCTTTTTTTGTTAGATTTGCGAAGAAGCGAATTACTAATATAGCACAGAATATGAAGAGTTTAAAGTTAATGCTGTTAGGCGCAGGCCTACTGATGCTGTCCGGTTGCGGGCCGCAGGTACAGAGAGAGAGTGAAAGCACGGCTACGGAGAAAAGCGATTCGGAAGCGGTAATCGAAACGATTATGTCGCGCCGCAGCATCCGTAAGTACAAACCGGAAGCGGTGAACCGGGATACGATGAAAGTTATTTTGGATTGCGGCATCAACGCCCCCAACGGCCAGAACAAACAGTCTTGGGCGGTACGCGTGGTGGATAACCCTGAATTCCTGAACGGAGTTAGCGAAATCTTCAAACAGAAGAACCCGAAAGCGGCTGAAGACCCCGACTTCAAGAATATGTTCCGCAATGCGCCTACGGTGGTATTCATCGGAAACGACACTTCGTACGACTGCTCACAAATAGACTGCGGCCTGCTAGGTGAAAACATGGTATTGGCCGCCTGGTCTATGGGAATAGGTTCCTGCTGTCTGGCAAGCCCCACGCGCTTTATGGCCGATACGCCCGAAGCCGTCGAGTACCTTAAAAGGCTGGAGCTTCCCGAAGGTTACAAATTGCTTTATTGCATCGCTTTCGGCTATCCGGACGAAGCGCCCGCCGCCAAGCCGAGAGATGCGGCTAAAGTGAAATACATAGACTGACCGTACGATAAAAGAGGAAGCTCATAGGATAACGGATTATCCTATGACGAAAAAAGGAGCGCTCCACCTTGCAGTGAAGCGCTCCTTTCTATATACAACAACTAAAATAAATCAGTTCTTATTCGCGCGTTTACGCTCTGTCTCATCTAGGATAACCTTACGCATACGCATAGACTTGGGAGTAACTTCCACGTACTCGTCTTCCTTGATGTATTCCAACGCTTCTTCCAAAGAGAACTGTACCGGCGGAATCAGACGCGCCTTTTCATCAGAACCCGAAGCACGCATATTGGTCAGCTTCTTGGATTTGGTTACGTTCACCACAAGGTCGTTGTCGTGAGAGTGCTCGCCTACAACCTGTCCGGCATACACTTCTTCCTGCGGGAAAATAAAGAACTTACCCCGGTCCTGCAACTTGTCGATGGCATAAGCGAAAGCGGTACCCGACTCCATGGCGATGATAGAACCATTGGTACGGCGCTCGATTTCACCCTTGTAAGGCTGGTATTCTCTAAAGCGGTGCGCCATGATGGCCTCGCCTGCGGAAGCTGTCAGTACATTGGTACGCAGACCGATGATACCGCGTGACGGCATATTGAACTCGAGATTCACACGTTCACCGGCGCTTTCCATTTTCACCATCTCACCCTTACGGCGGGTTACCATATCGATAATCTTGCTGGCATATTCTTCGGGAACGTTGACTGTGAGTTCCTCGATAGGCTCATTCTTCACGCCGTCTATTTCCTTGAAGATTACCTGCGGCTGTCCTACCTGCAATTCGTATCCCTCGCGACGCATCGTCTCAATCAATACGGAGAGGTGAAGCACGCCACGGCCGGAAACCACCCATTTTCCATCTTCCTCGCTCTTGCGCACACGGAGCGCGAGGTTCTTATCCAATTCCTTCATCAGGCGGTCGTGGATATGGCGGGAAGTAACGAACTTGCCTTCCTTACCGAAAAACGGCGAGTCGTTGATAGTGAACAACATGCTCATGGTCGGCTCGTCAATGGCGATAGGCGGCAATGCTTCGGGGTTTTCGTAATCGCAAATCGTATCTCCGATTTCAAATCCTTCGATACCTACCAGTGCGCAGATGTCGCCGGAAGAAACTTCCGCAACTTTCACACGGCCCATACCTTCAAAAGTATGCAGTTCTTTAATCTTCGATTTGACGATTGAACCGTCACGCTTAGCCAAAGACACATTCATGCCTTCTCTTAAAGTACCGCGATGTACACGGCCTACGGCGATACGACCGGTATAAGAAGAGTAATCCAATGAAGTAACGAGCATTTGCGGCGTACCTTCCAACTGCGTAGGAGCCGGGATGTTTTCCAGAATGCAGTCCAGCAACGGATAGATATTGTCCGTCGGCTGTTGCCAGTCTGTGCTCATCCAGTTGTTTTTTGCGGAGCCGTAGATAACGGGGAAGTCCAGTTGGTCTTCCGTGGCTTCCAGACTGAACATCAAATCGAATACCATCTCATAAACTTCTTCGGGACGGCAGTTGGGCTTGTCCACCTTGTTGACAACGACGATAGGCTTCAAACCTATCTGCAAAGCTTTCTGCAGTACAAAACGGGTCTGCGGCATCGGACCTTCAAAAGCGTCCACCAGCAAGATACATCCGTCGGCCATATTCAATACACGTTCCACCTCGCCACCGAAGTCGCTGTGTCCCGGAGTATCGATAATATTAATCTTCGTGTCTTTATAGCTGATGGAAACGTTCTTTGAAAGGATTGTTATCCCTCGCTCACGTTCCAAATCATTGTTATCCAACATTAATTCACCTGTGCTCTGGTTACTGCGGAAGAGATTTCCTGCCAGAAGCATCTTATCGACAAGCGTCGTTTTCCCATGGTCGACATGGGCAATAATTGCAATGTTTCTAATATTTTGCATATAATACCTATTATTTGCGTGCAAAGGTACGAATTTTACAGTATATACATCACAGGGAAAAGATTTTTTTGCTGGAAATCATTGCAATATAAAAGATAATCCCTATCTTTGCGCCCTCGAAAGAGAAAAGAATTATCAACTTTTTAATTAAACACTATGTATTTAGACGCTGCTAAAAAGCAAGAAATCTTCGGCAAATACGGAAAGTCTAACTCTGATACGGGATCAGCTGAATCTCAGATAGCATTGTTTTCATACCGTATTGCTCGTCTGACTGAGCACATGAAGCTCAACAGAAAAGATTATAGTACAGAAAGAGCCTTGACAATGTTGGTAGGTAAGCGCCGTGCGCTGTTGAACTACCTGAAAGACCGCGACATCAACAGATATCGTGCTATTGTTCAGGAACTCGGCTTACGTAAGTAATTTACTTGCGGTAAACTTATTAAAGCGGTGGTACTTTCATTGGAGAGTACCACCGCTTTACTTTCATATCATATCCTTTTCCCCGCTCCCCCCATAAACAGGAGAACGCAGGAAAATGTTACAGTTGTATCTTATAAAGTACGTGCTCTTTCAACAGATGCCCGTCGGGTACGGCAGGATGCAGAAAATTCTTTTCAAATTCCATTCCTATCTTCCGCATCACCCTTTGCGAACGCTTATTGGGCAACGAAGTGAAAGCCCGAACCGTAGAAAACGGAAGGTTCTCTTCGGCATAAGCCAGACATGCCTTCGCCGCTTCAGTGGCATAGCCCTGTCCCCAATATTCCCGCCTCAATCGCCACAGTATCTCAATGCCCGGAGCGAAATCCACATCAAACGCAAAGTTATGGAAGCCCGTAAAACCGACAAAAGCCCCATCCGACTTCCGCTCGACGGCATATCCCCCATACCCGCATCGGTGGAACTCATTTCTGACAGTATCAAAAAGGCTGCGGGACTCTTCCTCTGACAGAGGATGCAGAAAGAATTCCATGACAGACGGATTCCTGTTCATCTCCGCAAAAGGAACGAAGTCTTCTTCTTTCCAATCGCGCAATAGCAAACGGGGAGTTTCAATATATACCATACTTAATAATCTTTATTCTCGCACAAAAATATTGAATCTGTTTTACTTCTCAAAAACATTATCTTTATCTTTGTCGATATCGAAAACCGGGCAACGATGAAAACAGCTAAACTTATCCTATTATGTTTGTCGGGGATGCTTGCCATGCAACCCGCAACAGCACAGAGCCGGAGCGAAAAGAAAGCGCAAACCGAACGCAGCGTCAGGGAAGCGCTAAACGCCGGTCAGTACAAAATCAAGGTAGACTATATGCAACCCATGAGAGGTCGCAGCCGGGCCCTGACCTCCGACTACTCCATAGAAATCAGGAATGACTCCGTCTTTTCCTACCTGCCCTATTTCGGAGTAGCCTACAATGTGCCTTACGGCGGCGGGAAAGGACTGATTTTTAACGCCCCGCTTACCGGATACAAAAAAGAAAGCCTCAAAAAAGGAAAGACCCGGATCGACTTCAAGACCGGCAATGAAGAGGATAAGTATGAGTACAGCCTGACTATCTATTCCGACGGTTCCGCCAACATACATATCCAACCGATGAACAAACAAGCCATCTCATACTCCGGAGAGCTGGATGTAAAAGAGTAAGAAACCCCAATCAAGGCTCCTGCAATCATAAAATACACGCCTTCAAATATCATTTCTTCTTTGAGAAAGATTGATTTGTTTTAAATTTTGTTTATTTTTGCGCCCGGTCAATATTATATAAATCTGAAATTCAGACGGGAAGTGCTTTCACTGACATAAGGAGAACAACAGTTCCAACACTTCCCCTTTTATAAATCGCTATTAGGGAACTGGAGCAAAAAACAAACGGCCTGTGCTATTCAATTCTTTTGAGTTTCTAATATTCCTGCCAATAGTATTCCTGCTCTATTGGTTTGTTTTCAAGCCGCTGCGTTGGCAAAACCTCTTTATAGTGGCGGTAAGCTACATCTTCTACGGCTGGTGGGACTGGCGTTTCCTCATTCTGATTGCGTTTACCACGCTCTGCAGTTTTGCCAGCGGCATAGTTTTGGAGAGACTGGAAGGGCAGCGAACCAAACAAAAATGGGTCAGCGCAGCGAATATCACCCTCAACCTGCTAATTCTCTGCATCTTCAAGTACTTCAACTTCTTCGGAGAGAACCTGACCGAACTGTTCCAACTCTTCGGCGTAGGAGCGGACTGGGTGACGATAGATATATTGCTGCCGGTGGGCATCAGCTTTTACACCTTCCAAGCGCTCAGCTATACCATCGATGTGTACCAACATAAAATAAAGCCCACGCACGACATAGTCGCTTTCTTCGCTTTCATCAGTTTCTTCCCGCAGCTCGTAGCCGGCCCTATCGAACGGGCTACCAATCTTCTGCCGCAGTTCCTTGTACCGCGCGGCTTCAGTTACGACAAGGCGGTAGACGGCATGAGACAGATTTTATGGGGACTGTTCAAGAAAATGGTAGTGGCCGATAACTGCGCCGCCGCCGTCAATCTGATCTTCGATGAATATCAGACGCTCGGCGGGACGCATCTGTTTTTGGGAGCGCTCTTCTTCACATTCCAGATATACGGAGATTTCTCCGGTTATTCGGACATTGCCATCGGTACGGCACGCCTGTTCGGCGTCAACCTGATGCGCAACTTCAACTTCCCCTACTTCTCAAGGGATATAGCCGAGTTTTGGCGACGCTGGCACATATCGCTCACAACCTGGTTCCGCGATTATATTTACATTCCTCTGGGCGGAAGCCGATGCGGCAAATGGAAAGCGATGCGCAACACACTGATTATATTCCTGGTCAGCGGCTTTTGGCACGGAGCCAACTGGACTTTCATCTGCTGGGGAGCTTTTCACGCTTTGCTGTTCCTGCCTTTGTTCATCATGGGCAAGAATCGTAAGAACAAAGACGTGGTAGCCCAAGGCCGCCTGTTTCCTGATATAAAAGAGGTATGCCAAATGTTTATCACCTTCCTGCTGGTTGTTATCGGATGGATTATCTTCCGCGCGGAGAACATTCACCAGGCATGGGATTATATAATGCGCATGGTGACCCGGTTTGATTTCGTACTTCCCGCGCATGGCAAAGACCCGCTTATCTATATCGCGATATTATTGGTGGTAGAGTGGCTCCAACGCGAGAAACAGTTCGGCCTGCAAATAGAGGAAAAAGGTATTTTCCGTTATCAGGCAGTCCGTTGGACGCTCTACTATGTTCTGTTTATAACGACTCTCCTGCTGGCCGGTCAGCAGGAAGAGTTCATTTATTTCCAATTCTGAGGATATGAAGAAATTCCTAACATACATCTGCCTGTTCTCGTCACTCCTGCTCGTATTGGGTATCGGCTTCGAGGTTATGCTCCGCCGTATTCCCAACTCTTATAAGTTCAAGCAGGAAATCATAGAGAAGAACAGTGATAAAGTCAAGAACCTGATTATAGGCAGCTCGGTAACCAATTGCAGCATCAACCCGGCATACCTTGCCGACAGTACATACAACATTTCACTCTCCGGACAATGGTTGCGCTACAATCGGATATTGCTGGAGAGATACATCGGACAACTGCCCCATCTGCAAAACGTCATCTGGGGAATATCCTATCAGACGCTGTGGATTGACGACTGCATCAGCCAGGACAAGATAAGCATAGCCAACCATAAAATCTATATGGGTATCGAGACAGACAAAGACCCGCTTTACAACATCGAGTTGATTGCCACAGGCTCCATCTCCTTCAGAAAATGGTCGAAGTACTACCTTCTCCATAAAAAAACCATGGCATGCGATTCTTTGGGCTTAGACCACGGATTCGATTCGACCGAGAGAAGCCATGCCTGGCTGCAAGACATTCCCCGATTGATAAAAGGGCACTCCGCGTCCCAAGAGCCCACGGCGGAGCAGACATTCAGAGATAATATCCGGCGGCTGAATGACGTCGCCGGATTGTGCCGGAGCAAAGGCATCAATCTGTACCTCGTCATTCCGCCGGTACACAAGCTATATTACGAGCTCACCTATCCGGCGCAAGTCGCGCAAATGCATACCGCATTGGAGGAGATAGCCGCCAAATGGGACAACGTCCGCCTATACAGTTATTTCAACGACAACCGCTTCGGCGACGACGATTTCCACAGCGGCAACCACCTGTCCGCCGATATCGGCGCCATAAAGTTTACGCAGATACTGCAACATGACATTTGGAACAACGATAGCGTACAAACGAAATCTCCCGTACACTCGCAAAGACCATAAACAAACTTTTCGTCACAGAATGTTGCACCAAGTAAAAGAATATCTTATTTTTGCAGCTTACAGCTATTAATCATAACCTTTTAGACTGAAAATACTATCAAATTATGGATACAAGTAAGATTGTAGGAGAAAAGATTAAGTCACTCCGCGAAAGCCAGTCCATCAGTATGGAAGAGTTGGCGCAACGTTCGGGGCTCGCCATCGAACAAATCGAACGCATTGAAAACAATATCGACCTGCCTTCATTGGCGCCGCTTATCAAAATAGCCCGTGTACTGGGCGTACGCCTCGGCACGTTCCTCGACGACCAGGACGAAAACGGCCCTGTGGTATGCCGCAAGTCGGAAGCGAAGGACAGCATCAGTTTCTCCAACAATGCCATCCACTCGCGCAAGCACATGGAGTACCATTCCCTTTCCAAGTCCAAGGCCGACCGCCACATGGAGCCGTTCATCATCGACGTAGCCCCTACGGACGACAGCGACTTCGTACTCTCATCACACGAAGGCGAAGAATTCATCATGGTCATGGAAGGAACCATGGAAATCAGCTACGGCAAGAACACCTACCTTCTCGAAGAAGGAGACAGCATCTACTACGATTCCATCGTACCGCACCATGTACATGCCTACGAAGGACAGGCAGCCAAAATACTGGCAGTAATTTATACACCGATTTAAACAGTTGAAAGTTGAAAGTTAAGAGTTGAAGGTTACTATGCGGCATGACGGCGAAACCTAACTTCAGACTCATAACTCTCAACTTTCAACTCTCAACTTTCAATTCTACTATGTTATACGAAAGAACGCTTGGCCAATGGCTGGAGCATTGGGCCACAAATACACCTGACAAAGAATATATTGTTTACTCCGACCGTAATTTACGCTTCACATGGAGCCAGTTCAACCGCAGGGTGGACGACATGGCAAAAGGACTTATCGCTATCGGCGTGGAGCGGGGAACGCACGTCGGCATCTGGGCGGCAAACGTACCCGACTGGTTGACGCTGCTGTATGCCTGCGCCAAGATAGGCGCCGTCTACGTAACGGTAAATACCAACTACAAGCAGGCAGAGCTGGAATATCTGTGCGAGAACTCGGATATGCACACGCTCTGTATCGTCAACGGCGAAAAAGACAGCGACTTCGTGCAGATGACCTACACCATGCTGCCGGAACTGAAGAACTGCCAGCGCGGACATCTGAAAAGCGAGCGTTTTCCTTATATGAAGAATGTCATCTACGTAGGGCAGGAAAAACACAGAGGAATGTACAACACTTCCGAGATTCTGCTCTTAGGCAATAACGTGGAAGATACCCGTCTGGATGAGCTCAAAAGCCAGGTAAGCTGCCACGATGTGGTAAACATGCAATACACTTCGGGCACAACCGGATTCCCGAAAGGGGTAATGCTTACCCACTACAACATCGCCAACAACGGCTTCCTCACCGGTGAGCACATGAAGTTTACCTCCGATGACAAACTCTGTTGTTGCGTGCCCCTGTTCCACTGCTTCGGCGTGGTGCTCGCCACGATGAACTGCCTCACTCACGGCTGTACGCAAGTCATGGTAGAGCGCTTCAACCCGCTCGTGGTACTTGCGTCCGTCCACAAAGAGCGATGTACCGCACTCTACGGCGTACCCACGATGTTCATCGCCGAGCTGCATCATCCGATGTTCGACCTGTTTGATATGTCCAGTCTGCGTACGGGCATCATGGCCGGCTCTCTCTGCCCCGTCGAGCTGATGAAACAGGTAGAGGAAAAGATGTACATGAAAGTAACCAGCGTTTACGGCCTGACGGAAGCCGCTCCCGGCATGACCGCCACACGAATCGACGACTCGTTCGACGTGCGTTGCAACACCGTAGGACGCGACTTTGAGCATACCGAAGTGAAAGTTATCGACCCGGAAACCGGCGAGGAATGTCCGGTAGGCGTGCAAGGCGAAATGTGCAACCGCGGTTACAACACCATGAAAGGTTACTATAAGAATCCGCAAGCCACAGCCGAGGTCATCGACAAGAACGGTTTCCTGCACTCCGGAGACTTGGGCGTAAAAGACGAGGATGGCAACTACCGTATCACCGGACGTATCAAAGATATGATTATCCGCGGCGGCGAGAACATCTACCCGCGTGAAATCGAGGAGTTCCTCTATCAATTGGAAGGTGTCAAAGATGTACAAGTGGCCGGTATCCCTTCCAAGAAGTACGGCGAAGCGGTCGGCGCGTTCATCATCCAGCACGAAGGAGCCGACTTGCACGAATCGGATGTACGCGACTTCTGCATCGGCAAGATTTCCCGCTACAAGATTCCCAAATATATTTTCTTTGTAAAAGAGTTCCCGATGACAGGAAGCGGCAAGATACAGAAATTCAAACTGAAAGACGTAGGGCTGCAACTTTGCAAGGAGCAAGGAATAGAAATTATTTAAGCAGTTAGGAGTAAACTAAGTAAAGAAGTAAATAACCAACTAAATAAGTAAGTAACTAACTAAATAAATAAGTAACCAAATAACTAAATAAGTAACCAAGCAACTAACCAAGCAAGCAACCAACTAAATAAGTAAGTAAATAAGTAAATATTGAAATTGAGTTTATATCAGTAACGGTGACATAGAGTAACTTAAGGCTGAAAGCCTTCTTATCTTATAGCCCGGGGTAACACCCCGGGAATAAATGTTCCCGGAACTCTGCGCCCTGTAAGGGCAAAACATTTGCAGATTCATCTTTTGCCCTTTCAGGGCGCAATGTTATTCATATTCGCATTCCCGGGGTGTTACCCCGGGCTATAAGATAAAAGCCTTTCAGGCTTAAAGATGAAAAGCTTTTCAGGCGTAAAGATGGAAAGGGCACTGTCCATAATTTTGTGTAAATGTAAACGGGATTCAGTATGAGTTGGCACTATAAAATATTTTGTGTAAATGTAAACTACGGGATTCAGAATGAGTTCCGTAGTTTACATTTACACAAAATATTTTATAGTGCCATGAAAAGGCTTTCGGTCTTACTTCCAGCCTTAGGTTACTCTATGTCACCGTTACTGCTATAAACTAAATTTCAGCACTTATTCAACCAACCACTCACTCCGCTTTCTCGGGGTAGTTCATATTGCCTTCCGTCATTTGTTCCAGCACTTCATGCAGATATTTGGCAGACTCCCATTTTGCCATCGGCAAGTCGTGGAGCAGATAATTGCCGCAATCCTGCGGAGCTGCGCCGGGTACTTCGCCCTCATATTCGGCGACAAAGCGGAAAGTGTCCTGCATCAGCTTCACGATGTCCTGCGGCTGCAAGTCGCCTTTCATCAGCAGATAGTTACCGGTAAGGCAGCCCATAGGCCCCCAATAAATAATCTTGTCCTGCCATTGCGGTTCATTACGCAGGTAGGTGGCAGCCAGATGCTCGATAGTGTGCAGGGCGCCTTGTCCCAAAGCCGGTTCGCGGTTGGGCTCCTTCATACGGATATCAAAAGTAGTGATAACTTCTCCGTTCACTTCATCCTTGCGTGATACGTAAATGCCGCGCAGCAAACGGATGTGATCGATGGTAAAGCTGGGAATCTTCTTCATAAGTTATAAGTTGTGAGTTATGAGTTATAATTTGTCGGGCAGAGTGGAAAGGAAAGTCCATGTCGTAAGGAAGGAACGTTCCGCCATCGTACCCCAGAAATCGGCATATTGCGAAGAATGGTCTTCCACGCCCGGCGTATCGCTGACGATACGGAAGCTGAGGAAAGGAATGCCGTACAGATAGCAGGTCTGCGCAATGGCAGCGGATTCCATATCGACAGCCAGTCCCGCCGGGAAACGGTGTTTGATGACATCCAGTTCGGTACGGTCCGTTATGAAGCGGTCGCCGGTGCAAACCAGTCCGCCGTGAATACGACTTTCCAATCCGGTATTGTTCAGAGACAAGGCATGCTCCAACAACGGGACGCAACCTTTGTACACCGCGGGAAATCCCTGCACCTGACCGTATTCGTTACCCTCGCCGCACCACACGTCATGGTACGCCAGCGATTCGCTCACCACCACATCCGTCACCTTGAGACAGGCATCGATGCCACCCGCCACACCGGTACTGACAACGCAATCCGGAGCAAAACGGCGTATCAGCTCCGCGGCTCCCACCGCCGCGCTTACTTTGCCGATGCCGCACCGCGTAAGTACCAAACGGTTACCGCCGAGCATGCCCTCCGCATAGCGGAAATTGCCGTCGCCCGTCACTTTCTTCTCCTGCAAACGCTCCGCCAACTGGCGGTGTTCGCTATCCATTGCGCTGATAACACCTATCGTCATGCCTGCTGATTTATGATTTCAGATTTATGAATTATGATTTTCGGGAAGGCAAAGGTACGATATTTCGGCAGATTTCTCTATCTAACTGGTGCATAAATCAATATTTATGTATAAGTTTGCCGCTGAAATTCAGATTAGGAGTTAAGGGAGTTAGCTCCTCTACCCCTTTAACTCCCCCACATAAACCATAACCCTGCAAGATGATAAAGAAGATTCTTCCCGACTTAATTGCCGTTCTGGCATTCGTCCTGATTTCTTTCGCCTACTTTTTCCCGGCGGATATGGAAGGACGCATCCTGTTCCAGCACGACACCGCTGCCGGAGCCGGCGCCGGACAAGAAGCCAAAGAGTATTACGAACAGACAGGCGAACGCACCCGCTGGACCAATTCCCTTTTCGGCGGAATGCCGACTTACCAGATAGCGCCGTCTTACGACTCTACCGTACCGTTGCAATGGACACAGAAAATATACCAGCTCTTCCTGCCCACCTACGTCAACCTGACGTTCATCCTGATGCTGGGCTTCTACATCCTGTTGCGGGTATTCGGCATACCGGCATGGCTGGCAGGGTTGGGCGGCATCATGTGGGCTTTCTCGTCCTACTTCTTCATTCTGATTTCGGCGGGACACATCTGGAAGTTCATCACCCTCGCCTATATCCCGCCCACAATAGCGGGCATCGTACTCGCCTACCGGGGCAGGCTGCTGGCGGGCGGTATCCTGACGGCTTTTTTCATCGCCCTGCAAATCATGTCGAACCATGTGCAGATGTCCTACTATTTCCTGTTCGTCATTCTGTTCATCGCAGGCGCATACTTTGAAGACGCATGGCGCAACAAGACGCTGCCCGGGTTCTTCAAGGCAAGCGCCGTACTGCTCGTCGCCGCCCTTATCGGCGTGGCCGCCAACCTCTCCAACCTCTACCACACCTACACGTACAGCAAGGAAACCATGCGCGGCAAGAGCGAGCTCGTGCAGACCGGCAATGCCGCCAAGCAAACCAGCAGCGGACTGGACCGCGACTACATCACCAACTGGAGCTACGGCATCGGCGAAACCTGGACACTCCTCGTCCCCAACTTCAAAGGCGGCTCTTCCGCCGCCCCCCTCAGCCAGAGCGAAACCGCCATGGAAAAGGCCAATCCGATGTACGGCAGCCTCTACAACTCGTTCCCGCAGTACTTCGGCAGCCAGCCCTGGACGGCCGGCCCCGTTTACGTGGGCGCATTCGTCCTGTTCCTCTTCGTGCTGGGCTGCTTCATCGTCAAAGGCCCTCTGAAGTGGGCGTTGCTGGGAGCAACCTTCTTCTCCATCGTTTTGGCATGGGGTAAGAACTTCATGCCGCTGACGGACTTCTTCATCGACTACATCCCGATGTACAACAAGTTCCGCGCCGTATCGTCCATCCTCGTCATAGCTGAGTTTACCATTCCCCTGCTCGCGATTTTCGCCCTGAAGCGTGTATTGGAAGAGCCCGGCATATGGAAAACGAACAAGAAAGCCTTCGGCATCAGCCTTGCGCTCACCGCCGGCGTAGCCCTGCTGCTTGTCATTGCGCCGGGCAGCCTCGGCTCAGGCTTCGTGCCCGCACAAGAGGCGCAGATGCTGCAAAATGCCGTCGACCAGCAGATGATACCCGCCAACGAGCTGTCCGGCATCCTCGCCAACCTTGCGGAAATGCGGGGCGCGCTTGTCAGCGCCGACGCATTGCGGAGCTTCATCATTATAGGCATCGGATGCGCACTGCTTTGGCTCCACTCGGCCGGCAAGCTGCGCCGGTCACTGACCGTTGCAGGCATTACGGCGCTCTGCCTTGCCGACATGTGGACCGTAAACAAACGTTACCTGCACGACGACCAGTTCGTGCCCCGTTCCATCCGGACGGAAACATTCACCAAAACCAAAACCGACGAGCTCATTCTGCAAGACAAAGCTCCCGACTACCGTGTGCTGAACTTTGCCACCGACGCGTTCAACGAGAACAATACTTCCTACTGGCACAAGAACATAGGCGGGTATCATGCCGCCAAACTGCGCCGCTACCAGGAACTGATAGAGCGTCATATCTCTCCCGAGATGCAGGCCGCCTACCAAGCGATAGCCGCCGCAGGCGGAGAAATGGACAGCGTGGACGCTTCCAAATTCCGCGTACTGAACATGCTGAACACCAAGTACTTCATCTTCCCCGCCGGACAGCAGGGGCAGACCGTTCCCGTCCTCAACCCCTATGCCAACGGCAACGCCTGGTTTGTAAAGAACGTGCAATACGTAAACAACGCCAATGAGGAAATCGATGCGCTCAAAACCATTCTTCCCACCGAAACCGCCGTTGTCGACGCCCGTTTCAAAGATGTGCTGAGAGGTACTGCCGAAGCCTACAAAGACAGCCTTTCCTCCATTCGCCTGACAAGCTATGAGCCCAACCGCCTGGTTTACGAAACGGACAATGCGGGCGACGGTATCGCCGTATTCTCCGAGATATACTATCCGGACGGCTGGCAGGTAACCATCGACGGGCAACCGACCGGACTGGGACGTGCGGATTACGTGCTGCGCACCCTGTATGTGCCTGCCGGCAAACATACCATCGAGATGCGCTTCGACCCCAAGAGCCTGCATGTAACGGAAAGCATCGCCTACGGAGCATTGGCGCTGCTGGTTATCGGAGTTGCGGCAGTTGTGCTGATTGCACGCAAGAAAGCCGCGCAAGATTAAGAACAGCAGCAGGAGACACATACATCGTCTGAATAAGGAAACCGCCTCTGCCCCTCACGGGTAAAGGCGGTTCTACGTCAATAATACATGAAAAAACGCTATTTAGAGAGAGTCTCTGCAAACTTCTATCCACATCAAAAGTAGGGCGTAGCGCGAGCAACCGCAAATAAAATCTACGAACCGGCCGATTTCATCGACGGAACGGGGCGATATAGCTGTCTCCCTATGGCAAAACAGCCTTTTCCCGGCAGCTTATAAAGAAGAAGCACAGGGGAAAACGAAGTTTTACCATAGGGAGAATTGTTTTTTCTCACGACGAAAACAGGCTGTTGACTACTGTCAACAGCCCGGTTGACAACAGCCGCTCGAACCGTTGACAACAGTAAACAGACCTGTTGACAATAGTCAACACCCTGTTTTCCTCGCAGCCAAAGCGAATGCCGCATAGATGAAAACACAGTCATACAGCGTCATAAATCAGATTACACTATAAGGAAAAGAATGAAAAAAATGGTATAAATCACCGGCAGAACGATATATTTCAGTAACTTTGCTCTTCAAATCAAAAAAACGATATAGTATGGAAACTACCAGACAGAACAAAATAGCCCGCCTGCTCCAAAAGGAGTTGAGCGACATCTTCTTGTTGCAGACCAAATCCATGCCCGGCATACTGATTTCGGTCAGCGCCGTACGCATCAGTCCCGATATGAGCGTGGCACGCGCCTACCTCAGTGTTTTCCCCTCGGAAAAGAGCGAGGAAATCATCAAGAACGTCAATGCGAACATGAAGTCCATCCGCTTTGAGTTGGGAACCCGTGTACGTCACCAGCTTCGCATCATTCCCGAACTGAAGTTCTTCGTGGACGACTCACTGGATTATCTGGAAAGAATCGACGAATTGCTTGGGAACCAGTAGATAGCGATTAGTGGTTAGTGATTAGTGATTAATGCAAATGAGTGGCTTTTATCACTAACCACTAACCGCTAATCACTAACCACTAATCACTAACCGCTAATCACTCCCCATGAACCTTCCTTTTTTTATAGCCCGCCGCTATCTCTTCTCCAAGAAGAAGCACAATGCTATCAACATCATATCCGGCATATCGGTATGCGGGGTGGCGTTGGCTACATTGGCGCTGGTGTGTACGCTCTCCGTATTCAACGGGTTTCAGGATATGGTGGCGGGATTCTTCACGGCTTTCGACCCGGAACTGAAAATCACCGTTCGGGAGGGAAAGGTGTTCGACCCGCTCGAATCGCGCGTGCAGCAAGTACGCGCCCTGCCCGAAATAGATATCTGGACGGAAACGCTGGAAGAAAACGCGATGGTACAGTACAAAGACCGTCAGGCAATGGCGGTTATCAAAGGCGTAGAGGACAACTTCGAGCAACTGACGTCCATAGACAGCCTGCTGTACGGTACGGGGGAGTTTATACTGAACGATTCCGTCGTGGACTACGGGTTTATGGGGGTGGAACTGGTGTCCGAACTGGGTACGGGGATTCAGTTTGTCGACCCGCTGCGGGTGTACGCGCCCAAAAGGAACGTACGCGTCAACATCGCCAATCCGTCGGCGGCTTTCAATCAGGACTATCTGTTTTCACCGGGAGCGGTGTTTGTCGTCAACCAGCAGAAGTACGACGCGCGTTATATCCTTACATCGCTGAGCTTTGCGCGACGCCTGTTCAACTATGATACGGAAGTTTCCGCCATCGAACTGAAACTGAAACCGGGCAGCAACACCAATGCCGTGCAAAAGAAAATGGAACGCATGCTGGGCGACCGTTTCACTGTGCAGAACCGCTACGAGCAGCAAGCCGATGTATTCCGCATCATGGAGATTGAGAAGCTCATCTCGTACCTGTTCCTTACCTTTATCCTTACGATTGCCTGTTTCAATGTCATCGGCTCGCTGTCCATGCTGATACTGGACAAGCGCGAGGATGCGGAAACGCTGCGCAATCTGGGCGCCGACGACCGGCTGATTGCCCGTATCTTCCTTTTTGAAGGGCGGTTGATTTCAGTATTCGGAGCCATTGCCGGAATTGCGCTGGGACTGCTGCTGTGCTTCCTGCAACAGCGTTTCGGACTGATATCCCTGGGCGGCGGTAACGGAAGTTTTGTTGTGGACGCCTATCCGGTGAGCGTGCATGTGACGGACATCATACTGGTATTTATAACGGTTATCACCGTAGGATTCCTTTCGGTATGGTATCCGGTGCGGTACCTGAGCAAGCGGCTGCTTAAAAAATAAAAGCATCATCCCCCTTCACCCGCGAATCCCCATGAACAGTATGATGCAAAGGGATTGTGAAAGTGAAGGGGGATGATGCAAACTTATTATTTCTTACGTATAATCGTCAGTCCGTCCCGCAACGGGAGTATAACTTTCTCCACACGATTGTCTGCGGCCACCCAATCATTGAAAGCTTTTATGCCGATAGTCTGCAAGTCTGTGCGGTGCGGTTGTTCTTCGAGTACGTGTCCGTCCCACAAGGTATTGTCGGCTATGATATAGCCTCCTTCCGAAAGACGCGCCAGCACCATTTCATAATAATCGATGTAACGGCGCTTATCGCCGTCGATAAAAGCAAGGTCGAAAGTGATTCCCAACCGGGGCACAAGCTCCAAGGCGTCGCCTATATAGAACTTTATCTTACCGGCATAGGGCGAGTTCTCCAACCAGGGACGGGTGAAGTCTTCCTGCTCGTCATTGATTTCGAACGTGTGCAACATCCCATCGTCCGGCAGTCCCTCCGCCATGCAAAGCGCGGAATATCCGCTATATGTCCCGATTTCCAATATTTGGCGGGGACGTATCATCCTGACAAACATCTTGAGCATACGCCCCTGCAAATGTCCCGAAGCCATACGGGGATAAAGCAATTTAAGGTGCGTATCGCGATAAAGAGCTTTCAGATAGTCGCCCTCGTCGTCAATGTGGCGCAGGATGTATTCGTCTAATGTCATATAAATTGAGAATTGAGAATTGAGAATTAAAAAATGATAGCCCGCTGACAGGCATTTATTTTTTAATTCTCAATTCTCAATTTATAATTTTACAAGTATCTGTTACTGTTCGGCAGCACACTGTCTTGAGCGTGTTTCAGAGCGTCTTCCACTACGTTGATTTCGAGGAAGGAAGTTTGCGTGCCGGCTTTACCGCTACTCAGGTAACCTACCATATCGGTGGGTTGCAGACGGCCTTCCTGAAGCAGGCGGCGGAGAGCGGCGAAGTAGTATTCCTGCCCGTTGGCAAGTTCGGGCATGTAGATGGCTTCCACGCCGTATGAAAGCGCCAGGTGACGCATGGTCTTTTCCTTATAGCAGATGGCGAGCACCGGGTATTTGCCACGGAACGCGGCAAGGTTACGGGCGGTACGGCCACTGTAACTGTCGGTGATGATGGCGCGGATCTTTAATTTCGTAGTGGCTTTTACCGCTTGCTTGGCGAGGAAGGCTGTTACGTCGTTGCTGTTTTCGTCCAAAGGAATACGGATGTCGTTATCCGCCAGCTTGTCCTTTTCGGCTTGGGCGGCAACTTTCGTCATGGTCTTGACGGCTTCAACGGGATATTTGCCATAAGCGGTCTCGCCGCTCAGCATCAAGGCATCCGTGCGGTAGTAGATGGCGTTGGCGATGTCCGTAACTTCCGCACGGGTAGGACGCGGATTGGAAATCATGGTGTGGAGCATCTGCGTAGCGACAATCACCGGCTTCTTGGCCAGGATACACTTGCGAATCAGCAAACGCTGGATGCCCGGAATGCGTTCCTGCGGAACTTCGATACCCAGGTCGCCGCGGGCTATCATAACGCCGTCGGCCACTTCGAGAATCTCGTCGATATTGTCTACACCTTCCTGGTTCTCAATCTTGGCGATGATTCTGATGTCGCTGTCGTGAGCGTCGAGGATGGCTTTTATATCAAGAATATCCTGTCTGTTGCGTACGAAAGAGTGGGCAATGAAGTCGATGTCTTTCTCGATGGCGTAGAGGATATTGTTGCGGTCTTTTTCCGTCAGTGAAGGCAGGTTGATGCGTACTCCCGGCACGTTGACGCTCTTACGGCTGCCTAAGGTAGCCTCATTCTGCACCTCGCACAGGAGATGGTCCGCATTCTTTTCTATAACCACCAGTTCCAGGTCGCCGTCGTCGATGAGGATATGGCCGCCGATATTCAGGTCGTTTACAAAATTAGGGTAGGAAACGGAGATACATTCGCGGGTGGTCTGCAGGTCGGGATTGCCTACTACCTTTACACGGTCGCCTACCTTGAAGGGAACAGGCTCGGCGAGGACAGTCGTACGCACTTCGGGACCTTTCGTATCCATGAGGATGGCGATGCGGTTGGAAACCGTACGTACATTGGCTATCAGCTTCTCGAAGCCTTCGCGGCCCGCATGAGCCGTATTCATACGTACTACGTTCAGACCTGCGTCGAACAACTGTTTTATAAAATCAACATCGCAGCGCTGATCGGAAATCGTCGCAACGATTTTTGTCTGTTTTAATAACATAATCTTGTACCTAATTTTATATTAATGATGGGGTTATGAATGAAGAATTACGGATTGCCTCGCAGAAACGCCGTCCGCCCCGTCATTCATAATTAATAATTCATAATTCCTTTAACGCTTCCAATGCCAGACGGTAGGAGTTCAGCCCGAAGCCGCAAATAACACCCCGGCAGGCACAAGCTATCATGGATACGTGGCGAAACGCCTCTCGGGCATGTACATTAGAGATATGAACCTCAATCACCGGAGCGGTGACCGACCGGATCGCATCTTGCAGAGCAATGGACGTATGGGTGTAGGCACCCGCGTTCAGGATGATACCGCCCGCATCGAAACCCGCCTGCTGTATCTTGTCTATCAACTCTCCTTCGATGTTGGATTGAAAATAGTCTATCTGTACATCCGCATACTTTTTACGGAGTTCGGCAAGGTAGTCTTCAAAAGTAACACTGCCATAAATGGAAGGTTCACGTTTTCCCAACAGATTTATATTGGGGCCGTTAATAATCTGTATTCTCATAACACATTTTTTTATACCTTTGTCCACAGAGAACATTCTTTCAAGGTGCAAAGATAGGAAAAAGTAATGAAAGTAGAAGAGAAATCAGCGAATAAGGAAAAACGAGCGGTGATAATCAGGAAGTATCAGCAATATATCAGGCTGGAGAAGGCGCTTTCATCCAATACGTTCGATGCCTATATGACGGACTTACAGAAACTTCTGCACTTTCTGGACGGGGAGAACATAGACATTCCGGATGTTACGCCGGATGATTTGCAACGCTTCGCCGCAGGACTCCACGACATCGGCATACATCCCCGCTCCCAAGCCCGGATACTCTCCGGAATCAAGTCTTTCTTCCACTTTCTGGTGATTGCCGACTATCTGGAAGCCGACCCGAGCGAACTGCTGGAAGGCCCCAAAATCGGATTCAAGATACCGGAAGTACTCACCATAGAAGAAATCGACAGAATCATCTCCACCGTGGACATGGAGAAGAAAGAGGGACAACGCAACCGCGCCATTCTGGAGACGCTGTACAGCTGCGGGTTACGCGTGTCGGAACTGTGTAACCTGAAAATCTCCGACCTTTACTTCGAGGAAGGATTCATCAAGGTGGAAGGCAAAGGCAGCAAACAACGTCTGGTACCTATCTCCCCCCGCGCCATCAAAGAAATAAAGTATTGGTTTGCAGACCGTAACCTGGGAAAAATCAAGAAAGGATACGAAGATTACGTATTTCTGGCACGATGGGGCAATCGTATCTCCCGCATCATGGTGTTTCACATGATTAAAGAACTGGCGGAAAAGGCCGGCATCACCAAGAATATCAGTCCGCACACGTTCCGCCATTCCTTTGCCACCCATTTGCTGGAAGGCGGCGCCAATCTGCGGGCAATTCAGTGCATGTTGGGACATGAATCCATCGCCACCACGGAAATTTATACGCATATCGACAGGAACATGCTCCGAAGTGAAATTATCGAGCATCATCCCCGCAATATTAAATACCGGAAAGAGCATGGCGTTTATTAAATTATAATAAATGTGATAGTATTATTAACAAATTGCCAAGAGAATTAATATCTTTGCAAAGCTATATATATAGGAGTATAGCAACTAATTGTGAATGGACAAATTTCAATTACAAACAATTAATTTATATCTAAAATGACTAAAAAATTGTATCTGCCTTTGTTAGTGGCACTTGTTGCTGTTTTGACATCATGCAGCAGCAAAATGGGTGAACTGTCTTCTGACTATTTCACAGTGACTCCGCAAGTATTGGAAGCCGTGGGTGGCAAGGTACCTGCTACAATTAACGGTAAGTTCCCTGAAAAGTATTTCAAGAAAAATGCCGTAGTAGAGGTTACTCCGGTTTTGAAATGGGAAGGTGGCGAAGCTAAAGGTCAGCCTGCCGTATTCCAAGGCGAAAAAGTGGAAGGCAACGACCAGACTATCTCTTACAAAGCCGGCGGTAGCTACACAATGAAGACTTCTTTCGACTATGTTCCTGAAATGGCTAAATCCGAGCTGTACTTGGAATTCAAAGCCAAAGTCGGAAAGAAAGAAGTTACCATCCCTGCCGTAAAAGTAGCTGACGGTGTTATCTCTACTTCCGAATTGATCGGCCAGACTTTGGGCAGCGCTAACCCCGCTAACGGCGACGACGCTTTCCAACGCATAATCAAAGAAAAATATGATGCAAACATCATGTTCTTGATTCAACAGGCTAACGTTCGTGCAAGCGAATTGAAAACCGCTAAAGCATTCAACGAAGAAGTTAAGAATGTAAACGATGCAGCTAACAAGAAAATCAGCAACATCGAAATTTCCGCATACGCTTCTCCCGATGGTGGTGTTAAGCTGAATACGGGTCTGGCTGAAAATCGTCAGGACAACACTGCTAAAATCATCAACAGAGACTTGAAGAAAGGCAAAATCGAAGCTGCCGTAGATACTAAATACACTGCGCAAGACTGGGAAGGCTTCCAGGAATTGGTAAGCAAATCCAACATCCAAGACAAAGAGTTGATTCTCCGCGTATTGTCAATGTACTCTGATCCCGAACAAAGAGAACAGGAAATCAAAAACATCTCTTCTGTATACAAGACTTTGGCTGAAGAAATCCTTCCGCAACTGCGTCGTTCTCGTTTGACTTTGAACTACGACGTAATCGGTAAGTCTGACGAAGAAATCGCATCTTTGGCTGATAGCGACGCTAAGCAACTGAACATCGAAGAATTGCTGTATGCAACTACCTTGACTAACGATCCCGCCAAGCAAGAAGCTATCTTCATCAAAGCTACTCAAATCTACCCGAACGACTACCGTGCATATAACAACCTCGGTAAGTTGGCTTACCAAGCCGGTAACCTTGACAAGGCTGAAGGATATTTCAAGAAATCTCTTTCTATCAAGAATTCTGCCGAAGCTAACATGAACATGGGTCTTATCGCTCTGACTAAGGGTGACAAAGCCGCTGCCGAGTCTTACCTGGGTAAAGCTGCAGGCGCTAAAGAGCTGAACGAAGCTTTGGGTAACCTGTATGTAGCTCAAGGTCAATATGACAGAGCCGTTAACGCATTTGGCGATACTAAGACTAACAGTGCAGCTTTGGCACAAATCCTCGCTAAGGATTACAACAAGGCTAAGAGCACATTGTCAAGCATTGCTAAACCGGACGCTTACACCGACTACCTGATGGCTGTTGTAGGCGCAAGAACCAACAACACTTCTATGGTAACCGATAACCTGAAGAAAGCTGTTGCTAAAGATTCTTCATTAGCTAAGAAAGCTGCTTCTGACTTGGAATTCTCCAAATACTTCACGAATGCAGACTTTATGAATATCATCAAATAATAAAGGTTATAAGATGAAAAGAAGTGCCCGGCATAGAAATATGTCGGGCATTTTTTTTTATTCACACCAAAAAGAACTACTTTCGTAGCAACGTATCAGAAGAAGAAAGCCGTATGAAGAATATTTATCTTGCATATTTCCTGATTATCATACTATCCGCTTGCGGTGGCAAGAGCTCCGACACTGCCAGTCTGAGCGGAGAAATCAAAGGGTTGGGAAATGACACCTTATATATATATGGTGCAGACGAAATGTACGACCGCATGGATACCCTGCTCGTTGAAAATGATAAATTCTCGGCAACGCTCTCTCCGGATACTTTAGTAGCTGCCTGGCTGTTGTTTAGCGACGGCAGTCGATACCCTTTCTTTATGGATAAGGGGAATACGATACATGTCAAAGGTTCTGCCGCCGAACTCAACAGCTTGGAGATAAGCGGAAACACGCCCAACGAAGAGTTAAGCGCTTTTCAAAAAGAGTTGAAAGGATTAGGCAAACCCTCTGAAAAGGTATTGGAAGAGAAAGCCGGCAAGTTTATTAATGAGCATCATTCCTCTTTATCCAGCATCTACCTGCTGGATAAGTATTTCGTACAGAAAGAAAAACCGGACTATACCCAAATTAAAAAGTTGACCGAGCACATGACGGGAGAATTGAAAGACCGTCCCTATATCGATGAATTGCTCGACCGCATTCAGGAAGAAGAGAAAGCCGGTATCGGAAAAACAACCGCTTACTTCCGCCTGCCCAATGCCAAAGGAAAACAGATAACCCGTTCTAACTTCAAAGACCAATACCTGTTAATACATTTCTGGGCTTCCTGGGATACCGTGAGCCGTGACAGTAATGCCGTTTACCGCAGAATCTATAAGAAAGAACAAAAGAACAAGAAGTTTGCCCTCTTAGGAGTTTCCTTAGACATCAATAAAGACAATTGGCAAAAAGCGATTGAAACAGACACCCTGAAATGGGAGCAGACATGTGACCTTTCCGGCTGGAATACCGAGTTTGTGAAACAACTCGCCATAAAAGCTCTGCCTGCCAATATACTGCTCAGCCCCTCCGGAAGAATAGAAGGAAAGAACCTGAGCGGAACGGCTATCGAGAAGAAACTGAAAGACATAGAAGAACAAGAGAAGAAAGAGAAAGAAAGGAAAAGAAAGCGATAACTTTTCCATTAGTAATCACTAAACGCTAATCACTAAACACTTAATTACGTGCTCATCAAAGTTTTTGGAGCGGCTGTTCAAGGTATTGATGCAACCCTCATCACTATCGAAGTCAACAGTTCCAGAGGCTGTATGTTCTATCTTGTAGGTTTACCGGACTCCGCTGTCAAGGAAAGCCACCAACGCATTATCTCTGCATTGCAAGTAAACGGCTACCGGATGCCGACAAGCAATATCGTCATTAACATGGCTCCGGCGGATATCCGTAAAGAGGGTTCCGCTTATGACTTACCATTGGCTATCGGCATGCTGGGCGCCAGTGAAGTTATTCAATCGGATAAAACAGACCGTTATCTGATAATGGGAGAACTAAGCCTGGACGGTAGTCTGCAACCCATTAAAGGAGCGCTTCCCATTGCCATAAAAGCGAGAGAACTCGGCTTCGAGGGAATCATCATTCCAAAACAAAACACGCGGGAAGCCGCTGTCGTAAACAATCTGCAGGTTTATGGAGCGGAGAACCTGAAAGAGGTTATCGAATTCTTCAATGGTAAACAGGAATTAAAGCCGGTACATATCGACACCCGTAAAGAGTTTTATACCCGGCAGAACAGCTTCGACCTGGATTTCTCCGATGTAAAAGGGCAGGAGAACGCGAAACGCGCATTAGAGGTAGCCGCCGCAGGCGGACACAATATTCTTCTGGTAGGCGCTCCGGGCAGCGGAAAGTCCATGCTTGCCAAACGTCTCCCCTCTATACTGCCGCCATTATCATTAGGCGAAAGCCTTGAAACGACCAAGATACACTCTGTTGCAGGAAAGCTGGGACAGGAAGGCGGGCTTATTTCCAAACGTCCGTTTCGTGATCCGCACCATACCATCTCCACGGTAGCCATGACAGGCGGCGGAAGTTTCCCGCAACCGGGAGAAATCAGCCTGGCGCATAACGGCGTCTTGTTCCTCGACGAGCTTCCGGAGTTCAACCGGAATGTGCTCGAAGTATTACGGCAACCTCTGGAAGACCGGAAAATTACCATTTCCCGCGTAAAATGCAATGTGGAATTTCCCGCCAGCTTTACGCTCGCAGCATCCATGAATCCCTGTCCCTGCGGATATTACAATCATCCCACCAAAGCCTGTGTGTGCAGTCCGGGGCAGGTACAGAAATACCTTAACCGTATCTCAGGACCTTTGCTCGACCGTATCGACCTGCAAATCGAAGTTATTCCCGTGCCCTTTGAGAAAATGTCCGATGCACGCCCCGGCGAGTCAAGTGCCGATATCCGTGAACGCGTAGTGCGTGCACGGCAAATTCAATCCGAAAGATATTCCGAAGTTCCCGGCATATATTGCAATGCACAGATGAACAGTAAATTACTCGCCCGCTATGCCCGTCCTGACGATAATGGTCTTGCCCTGCTAAAATCAGCCATGAACCGCTTCAATCTCTCGGCACGTGCATACGACCGTATTCTAAAAGTCTCACGCACTATTGCCGACCTTGAAGGGTGTGAACTGATACAACCGTCGCATCTGGCCGAAGCGATCGGATACAGAAACCTGGATAGGGAAGATTGGGCGGGATAACTCCCCAAGAGAAAAGCCGCATAACAGACAACTCCATTAAGAATGAAGCCTGTCGAGATGGCAGAAAAGCAGCGCGCCTTTATTATCGCGCAGATGCATGCCATTGCCCTCGCAATAGCGGAAAAGGCTGCAATCGGCACATAGGCCTTCCTTCATCCATTCCCGGTTACGGAAAGATTGAAAACGATTCTCCCACACATCCATAAAGTCATCGCGATAAATGTTGCCCTGATGATAGTCGCTACGGATGCTCGGACAGGCGGATATGGCTCCGTCCGCCAATATAGAGCCGACACTGATTCCGGCATTACAAGAAAAGAAACCGTCACGAACCTCACCTTCATATCTGCCTAAGAAACCCTCACAACCATAGCTTGCGTGCATCTTACCCTCTTTCCGGATACGCTTGATGAACTCCATAATACCTGTAAACTCATCATTGCTCAACTGAAACTCCGGATGTGATGCGGCACGTCCCATCGGAAAAATGGTAAACAAACGCCATTGCCGGACACCTATATGATAAAGAGATGTTTTCAATTCATCCAGATACGGGTAGTTACGGTGATTGACACATGTCACCACATCCCACACCAGTTCGGGCTCATGCACCAACATCTTAATCGCCTCCACAGCCCTTCCGTAACTTTCCGGATGACCGCGCAACCAATTATGCTCCTGCTCAAAACCGTCCAAACTGATGGTTATGGAATGGAGCCCGGAAGCCATCAACCGCTCCAAACGTCTGCCGGTAAGGTAAAGGCCGTTGGAAACAATTCCCCAGGGATAGCCGCGCCTGTAGAGTTCCAGCCCTACTTCTTCCAGATCTTCCCTCATCAGCGGTTCTCCACCGGTCATGATAATGCTTACTTCGTTCGGATTGATATGCGGAGTGATGGAATCGACAACCCGTAAAAAATCGGCAGCCGGCATATCCTTTATATCCGGCATCCGCCTGCAATCGCTGCCGCAATGCTTACAGTGCAAATTACAACGTAAGGTGCATTCCCAAAAGAGCTGCCTCAACGGATGCAGCTCTTTCAGGTTATTACGCATCTTACGCGCGATTTCCAGCGCCAAACGTTTACGAACAGAAAGGACTCCCACCGGTTTTATTTTTCTTTCTTCTTTAATTCAAAGTTTACTTCTTTATTATCTTTTCCTTCATACCAGCCGCTCCCGCCTGTCGGATTCATCTTAATATCCATCGAGTCGGCTTCGTATGCTCCCGTAAGGTCTTCGCAAACAACACGGAAGTTTTGATAGCCCGTTATGGTGTTCTGATAAAGATATTCTCCGTTTTCTTTCGTATAGACCGTATCGGATGAAACGACACGGGTACGAGAGTTATCGGTTTGGGGAGCCATATTCTTCACGAGAATCCTGGCGTCGGATACAACCTGCCTGTCTTCTCCCATCACCTTTCCTTTGATTTCATATTTGGCATAAGGAGTACCGTACTCACATCTCCCCGTACCTGTACTGTTTTCATCGCAAGACGTGAAACCCAGCAGAACCAACGCACCGGACATCATGCCGTTGCACATCCGGAGCCATTGCTTTTTTCTTTTCTTCATAGCGTGTCATAGTCTAAGTTATGTACTATAAACGTCTATCCGAACAGAATACTGCACAACAGCCCCTACTTTTAACAAAAAGTTAGTTCTTTTCTATTCTGATACGGGCATCTACCGCTATTACATACTTTTCCGTTGCCAACAGCGGATTAATATCCATTTCCTTAATCTCCGTAGCAAAACGCAACAGGGTAGACAAACGCACAATGATTTCGGCGAACTTATCCTCATTCACTCCTTTCTGCCCGCGCGTGCCTTTTATAATCTTATAGGCGCGCAACGAACGAATCATAGAGTAGGCTTCCTCGTAAGACAAAGGAGCCAGACCGGAAGATACGTCTTTCAGCACCTCCACAAAGATACCGCCTAAACCGCAAAGCACTACATGGCCGAATTTCTCTTCGTACTTCGCACCGATAAAGAGTTCCGTTCCTTTCAGCATCGGCTGCACCATAATACCCGTTACTTCAGGAATCTGCATCATGCGTTCAAACTCCAATGCCAGATGCTGTTCGCTCTTTATATTCAATACCACTCCGCCTACATCGGATTTATGCACAGGCCCCACCACTTTCGCCACCACCGGGAATCCGGCACGGCGGGCAAAGGCCAGCGCTTCTTCCTTATTAGTGGATACAAACTCCTCTACCACAGGAATACCTGCAGAATGTAACAATGCCTGCACATAATGCGGTTCGATATAGCCGTCTCCCGGAATAGAATCTATGATACGGCGGATGCGCGGAACATCCACTCCAAAAAGCTCTATTTCATTATTCGCCGGCTTCGACACATTCACAATGCGCGACAATGCCGTACCTAACGTTACTTCATCGGCAAAGTTCACATGGCCTTTAGCGAGGAAAGCGGCAACCTCGGCTCCTGCCGTATTAATAGACGGGAGAATAGGGAATATCGGTTTCTTGCAGGTCTGCATCTTCTCATGCAGCACATCATACATTTCGAACATGGTAACCAGACCCGGAGTGCCGAAAATAGCCATTACCGCATCCACATTATCAAACTTTTCCTCACAGTATTCCAGACAAAGACGCAAATGCTCAGGCGTACCCGTAGCCAGAATGTCTATCGGATTTCCAACGGCAGCCCCCGGAAAGAGCTTGCTTTTCAACTCTTCGGCAAGCTCGCCTTCCAACTTCGGCACATTCAACCCGCCTTTACTCAAGGCATCGGTCAACATCACACCCGGTCCGCCCGCATGGGTAATAATGGCAAAGTTCTTTCCTTTCAGTTCCGGCAAAGTGAAAATACACCCTACCGTAGTCAGTTCCTCCCGAGAATAGCAACGTACGATACCCGCTTTACGGAACAGAGCCTCCACCGCCGAATCGGAACTGGCGATAGCTCCCGTATGCGAGGATGCCGCACGACTGCCGCTCTCACTGCTGCCGGATTTAATGGCCGCAATCTTGCATCCCTTCTTTATCAGCGAAGAAGCATGGAACAGCAATCTGTCAGGATCACTTATACTTTCGATATAAAGCAGTTTTATCTTGGAGTCTTTTTCCGAATCGAAATGCTCGTCCATATATTGCAGCACATCTTCTACTCCGATCTGCTTGGCATTGCCCACAGACCATACGGAATTGAACTGCAGCCCTTTTGTAACCGCACTCTCCAGAATAAACACCGCAGTCGCTCCGGAGCTGGATATCAAATCGACGCCTTGCGGATGCAGATTGGGGATGGGCTGACTGAACACGCTATGATGCCACGTATTCATCAATCCGATACAATTGGGTCCTATCAGCGAAGCGCCGTACCGATTCGCCGTTTCCAGAATACGGTCTTCCAAAAGCGCGCCCTCATGCGTTTCCTCACCAAATCCGGCTGAAAGGATAATGAACGCACGTACCCGCTTCTCAGAAGCAAGCAACTCTACCGCATCGGGACAAAGAACGGCGGGAATAGCAAGGATAGCAAGGTCCGTATCGGGAATATCCTTTACATCGGCATAGGCCTGTACGCCTTGCACTTCAGTCTCTTTCGGATTCACCGCCCGCAGTTCTCCGGTATAACCGCCATGAATCAAATTCTTCAAGATAGCCCCGCCGGGTTTATGTACATTGTTGGAAGCTCCCACCACCACAATACTGGCAGGATGCAGCAATTGGCTTGTTATCATAGTCTGTTCATATTAGTATAGTACGACAATCGTACAAATATACAATTTATATGCATAACGGCAAGAAGATAATCTTTTAATATTACTTCTTCTTTACTCTTTCAAAGACGGAAGGTTCCGGGCAAGAAGTATATATTCCTCTTTTTGTAGGTTTGAGAGAAAACCGTTATCTTTGCACATCTTAAAAGCGTTCATAACAAAAGAGATACATATATACAATGGAAAAGAAATTCAAGCGTACCACCGTGACATCGGCACTGCCCTATGCCAACGGCCCCGTTCATATCGGACACCTGGCAGGGGTTTATGTACCTGCCGACATCTATGTCCGCTACCTGAGACTGAAAAAAGAAGATGTGGTCTTTATCGGCGGCTCCGACGAACACGGAGTGCCCATCACCATCCGCGCCAAGAAAGAAGGAATTACACCGCAAGATGTAGTAGACCGCTATCATACGCTTATCAAGAAGTCTTTTGAAGAATTCGGCATTTCGTTCGATGTGTACAGCCGTACCACCTCAAAGACACATCACGACACTGCTTCCGAGTTTTTCCGCAAACTGTACGACAAAGGCGAATTCATTGAAAAGACCAGCATGCAGTACTACGATGAGGAAGCCAAGACTTTCCTTGCCGACCGTTACATCACCGGCGAATGCCCTCACTGCCACGCAGAAGGCGCTTACGGCGACCAATGCGAAAAGTGCGGTACAAGCCTCAGCCCTACCGACCTGATTAATCCGAAAAGCGCCATCAGCGGCAGCCAACCCGTAATGCGCGAAACCAAACACTGGTATCTGCCCCTCGACAAACATGAAGCATGGCTGCGCCAGTGGATATTGGAAGACCATAAAGAATGGCGTCCCAACGTGTACGGCCAATGCAAAAGCTGGCTCGACATGGGCTTGCAGCCGCGTGCCGTAAGCCGCGATCTGGATTGGGGTATTCCTGTTCCGGTGGAAGGCGCCGAAGGCAAAGTGCTTTACGTATGGTTCGACGCTCCCATCGGCTACATCAGCAATACCAAAGAATTGCTGCCCGATTCTTGGGAAAAATGGTGGAAAGACCCTGAAACACGTCTGGTTCATTTCATCGGAAAAGACAATATCGTATTCCACTGCATCGTATTCCCCGCCATGTTGAAAGCGGAAGGCAGTTATATCCTACCCGACAACGTGCCCAGCAACGAATTCCTGAATCTGGAAGGAGATAAGATTTCCACTTCCCGCAACTGGGCCGTATGGTTGCATGAATATCTCGCAGAATTCCCCGGCAAGCAGGACGTGCTGCGCTACGTGCTCACCGCCAATGCTCCGGAAACAAAAGACAACGACTTTACCTGGAAAGACTTCCAGGCACGCAATAACAACGAATTGGTAGCCGTATACGGTAACTTTGTAAACCGCGCCCTGCAACTCACCAAGAAGTACTTCGACGGTGTAGTACCCGCTGCCGGCGAACTGAACGATTACGACCGCGAAACGCTGAAAGAGTTTGCTGACGTAAAAGAAGAAGTGGAAAAGCTGCTCGACGTATTCAAATTCCGTGACGCACAGAAGGAAGCCATGAACCTGGCGCGTATCGGTAATAAGTACCTGGCAGATACAGAACCTTGGAAACTTGCCAAGACAGACATGCCGCGCGTAGCTACCATTCTGAATATCTCCCTGCAACTGGTTGCCAACCTTGCCATCGCTTTCGAACCGTTCCTGCCGTTCAGCAGCGAAAAGCTCCGTAAGATGCTGAACATGGACAGTTTCGACTGGGCAGAACTCGGCCATACAGACCTGCTGCCCGCCGGACACCGACTGGCAACCCCCGAGCTGTTGTTCGAGAAGATTGAGGACGATGTTATCCAGGCACAGGTAGACAAACTGCTCGCTACCAAGAAAGCGAACGAAGCAGCCGGCTATAAGGCAAATCCTATCAAACCCGTCATCTCATTCGAAGACTTTGAGAAATTGGATATCCGCGTAGGAACCGTATTGGAATGCGAAGCCGTACCTAAGATGAAGAAACTGTTGAAGTTCAAGATTGCCGACGGACTGGAAAACCGTACTATCGTCAGCGGTATTGCCCAGCACTACCGACCGGAAGAGCTGGTAGGCAAGCAGGTACTGTTCATCGCCAACCTGGCTCCCCGTCAATTCAAGAACGGACTGGTGAGTGAAGGTATGATACTTTCTGCCGAAAACTATGACGGCTCACTGGCTGTAACCTCATTGTTACGCGAAGTAAAGCCCGGTAGTGAAGTAAAATAATCCATATGAGTGAGCCTTCACTGAAACAACGAACAATAGGAGCATTGCTCTGGAACTTGCTGGACCGTATGGGCCAGCAAGTTTTGTTGTTTATTGTCGGTGTCCTCGTAGCCAACATACTCTCCGTTGAAGACTATGCATTGGTAGGAATGCTCGCCATTTTCAGCGCAATTGCCAATATCGTACTGGACAGCGGGTTCAGCGCCGCTTTAATCCGCAAGCAGGACGCTACCGAAACAGACTATAATTCTGTATTCTATTTCAACATCTTCATCAGCGCCTGCCTTTATCTGCTGTTATTCGTCTGCTCTCCGCTCATCGCCGGATTCTTCAACCAGCCTTTACTGACAGACCTTGCCAGGGTTATTTTCCTTGCGCTTCCCTTTAACTCGCTAAGTCTTATACAAACCACTTTACTCAACAAGCAAGTCAGCTTCAAAATTTTAACCAAGATTAATCTCATCGCCCTTACGGCATCCGGCATCGGTTCGCTTGCCATGGCATATGGCGGTATGGGAGTATGGACGCTGGCGTGGCAACCCGTTATACTGGCCTTCCTGCGTACCGTCCTTTTATGGTTCTTCAATAAATGGCGGCCTCAACTATTGTTCAGCATAAGTCACATCAAGGAATTATTCGGCTTTTCTTCCAATCTGCTGCTTGCCGGTCTGGTAAACTCCATTTTTACCAATATCTATTCGGTAGCTATCGGTAAATTATATCCGCCCGTTCAATTAGGATATTATTCGCAAGGAAACAAGTTCAGCCTGATGGTAATCAGCTCGGTCTACTCCAGCCTGCAGACAGCTACTTACCCCATATTCTCGCATATCCAGAACGACAAAGAAAGAAGTCTGCGTTCTTATCGCAAGACGATACGCTTTACCGCTTTCCTCACGTTCCCCCTTATGACAGGCATGGTATCCGTAGCCTATCCGTTTATCGCACTGATACTGAAAGCGGAATGGATGGGTTGTGTGCCTTTTTTCCAATTGACCTGTCTGGCAGGAATCTTCACCATTCTGAGTACCGTCAACCAAAACTTTGCCAAAGTGCAGGGGCGCTCGGACCTTATCTTCAAACTGGAAATAGCACGTACCCTGCTGATTATAGCCTGCCTGGCAGCCAGCCTGAAGCAAAGCGCGCTTATCATGGTAGCTTGTCTGGCACTTACCCAGATATTGATTTACCTGATCAGTATCGTTGTCATCGGAAAGGCCGTAGGGTATAGCTGGCTGAAACAGATAAGGGATATTGCCCCTTACGCCGTTCTCTCCGTAATCATGTGGGGAATACTGCTGATACCGGACTGCTTCCTGACGGAAAATTATCTGCTGCTTCCTGTGAAAATCGTTATCGGTATTCTGTTCTATTATGGAATCAACCGGATATTAGGCTCCGCAATCTTGGATGAAGCCATCCGGTTAGTATTAAAACGAAAAAGCGACTGATTATGGAAAAGACCGTGAAAGTCAGTGTCATTATGCTGGCATATAATATTGAGAATTATATAGAGATTGCCATCAAAGGCGTATTAAGCCAAAAGACCGACTACCCCGTTGAGCTAATCATAGGTGAGGACCGCAGTACCGACCGTACCTACGAAATATGCAAGCGATACCAGGAAAAGTATCCGGAGCTCATCACCGTGATACGGCACGAAAAGAACCTGGGTTACCAGCGCAATTATATGGAGACCTACAAACATTGCCGCGGTGAATACGTCGCCGTTTGCGACGGTGACGATTATTGGTTTGACAGGCGCAAGTTACAGCGTGCTACCGATTTTCTGGACACCCACAGTCAGTTCGCAATATGTTTCCACAGGGTAGTCAACTACTATGAGGAGGACGGAAGCAAGAGCCTGTCCAACGGACATCAAAGGAAAATCACCACCATCTCCGACCTTGCCGAAAGCAATTATATTACCAACTCTTCATCCGTATTCCGAAGATGTTACTATCCGGAAATGCCCGAATGGTTTGCCAAGTTCACTTCATGCGACTACGCCCTGCATCTGCTGAATGCACAACATGGGAATATCTATTATTTCGGCAAACCCATGGCCGTATACCGCAAACACAGCAAAGGGATATGGAGCGAAACCGGCATGGACAGGAGACTGGACATCGCACTTACCACCAGAGAGTTCCTTTTGGACTACTTCAAAGACAGACGTACGGATGTATACAACGGACTACGGCAGGCACATGCCAATATATGCCTGAATCTCATCCGTTATTATATCAGTTCCGGACAACCGCAACGAATAGAGGAAGCGGAACAGCGCCTGCTGAAATACCAGCCGCAATGGACGTTGAGCGATGTGAAACGGCAGGAGACATTACGCCCCCGGCAAGCCGGAAAGAGAATAAAAGCGCAAATCGGGAAAATGCTGACATGGGGAAGAGAAACCGTTTCACGATACATACCGCTTCCCCACGTCAACACAGAGATATGACATACATATTCCGGTTATAAGAAACGCTCTATGACAGTCTGCAAGCGTCCGTTGTCCGCCAGCAGTTTCTCCACAAACTCGCGAAAAGCTCCATAACCGCCGTGTGCGGTCGTTACATACTTTACTTCGCGTTTTATATATTCAGGCGTATTGCCGGGAGAAGCGCTGTAACCCACCAAGCGCAACAGCGGCAAATCATTCAAGTCATCACCGATAAAGGCAACTTCACCCAATGAAATACCTAACTCGCGACACAGTTCCTCAGCCTGTGCCACTTTATCCTTGACTCCCAGATAGCAATAGTTGATTTTCAACTTATCGGCACGTTTCCGGACAATTTGCGTATCCTCACCGGTCATAATAGCCACAGGTATATCCAATTCGCGCAGAAAAATCACTCCCCAACCATCTTTCACGGAAAAACGTTTCATAACGTCTCCTTCGGCAGTATAATACATTCCGCCGTCAGTCCAGACACCGTCAATATCAGTAATCACTAATTTCGGTAGCATACCTATCATATTTAAGATTAAGAAATAAGAATATCCATCAACCGCGCTCCCCCAGCCTACCGCGTTTCCCATCACGATAACCGTCCCAAAGCGCTTTCCATTTAGTAATCTTCCGCTTTTCATACAGAAGCACAAAGATAATCCGTTTATATAAATGATAACGCAAATGGGCTTTCAGGTTCAAACTTTCAGGATAGAGTTTGTGAAGCACCATACCATTACGCACATTATAATAAGTACGTGCCGGAGGATATTCGTTCGGGAAAACCTCCTTACCCAATAAGCGGTGTTTCTTCTTCTGATATCCCAAATCGTGCTGCAACAGGATACTTTTGAAACAAACCGTCCGCACGCCTCTGCGTGCCGCACGCCAGCAATACTCACAATCAATGCCCCACACAAATAGTTCTTCCATAAAAACACCCAGCTCTTCAAACAGGCCGACGGGATAAACAGTACCGGAAGTCATGGCCGAAGAAACCTCATCGACAGTATCCGTCACGGGATAAAGAGAGGACTGCCGGGATTTTATAAAATAATTCACGGAGAAAATAATCCGCTTATTCTCTCCATACTCTTGAATGGCCGTTATATAACGCCGGAAATCGCCTTGCAGAAAAAAACTATCCTGATCCAGCGTCAGCAGATGCGTATATCCATACTCGCGGGCATAAGCCACGGCATCATTCAACGCAGCACCGATGCCTACATTCCGGCCGCATCCCCTGTACTCCAAGCGTTCCGGATGACTGATATCCGGCAAAGGTAGTCGCTCTTGCCCGTCTCCGGGCGTATTATCCCATAACAGCAATTTATCCACCTGTGACAGATAGCTGTCGATATTCCCGGCTAAATCTTTACCGGGATGATAGAGAACAACAACAGCCAGCAGTCTCATTCCTCAATCAATGAAGAATAAATAATCTCGTTACGCGGTATCTCTTTCCGTACCCGGCGGCCTACCACCTTATCACGCTCCGCCCACTTAAAGCCATCGCCCGGACTAAGCAGGTGGATATCCTCTTCCGTAATAATATCTCCGGGATGCAGCGCCTTATTCGTGGCGATGGAACGTTCCAATTTCACTTTGGCTGCAGAGACGGCGGAGTCGATATACAGTTCCTCCCTGCCCAACCAGTGCTCGGCGATACGAATATCACGAATCATGCGGTTTACGCCATCCGGCCCTAAAGAACCTTGCTGGTCTGTTCCTTTCATGCGACGGTCGATGGTGACGTGCTTCTCTATAATCTCCGCACCCATTCCTACGGCAACCACCGGGGCTGCGATGCCAATGGTATGGTCGGAAAAGCCGATACGATACTGTCCGTAATGCCGTTTCAGATAGGTTATCGTTTTCAGATTCAGATTGTCGGGCCGGGTGGGATACTGCGATACGCAGTGCAGTATGGATATATCGCTGTGATAACGGGTGATAACATCCAATGCGTCATCCAGCTCCTTCTTACCCGCCATACCGGTAGAAAGGATGATAGGTATTTTGGTTTCGGCCATGACTTCCAGCAACGGCAGATTGGTAAGGTCACGGCTGGCCACTTTCAGGCGGTCGGGCGTAAAGAGTTTCAATAAAGACATACAACCTTTTGAGCACAGAGTTTCCACGAAATCCATTCCCAACGACTTGGCATGCCTGTAAACTTCAAAATGTTCTTCATCCGTCAGCTCCAAACAGGCGCGGTGCTCGCCATAAGTGCGTCCAAAAGAGTGGGGAGAGTCGTACGGACGGTTCATCTGCGAATCGGTCAACTCTTCATTCAAATCCCGTTTGGTCATCTTTACCGCATCCATAGGACGAAGTTCGAGATTAAAGACTTCTTCGCGTACGGGACGTGACACCAAATCGACAATCAATTTGGCTATATCGACGGAGCCGTTATGGTTCTGTCCGATTTCTCCGATAATATATGTACTCTTCATTTATATAATAAATTTATCATTTCTCGTTCCTTGCAATATTCTCCAGCATCTTGGCACGATATTCCGGATGCGCTTCCACCAACCGGAGCAATGCGTGGACGCTTCGGTCGGTCTGTTCATAGAAAGTAGCGTAAAGCTCTTGCAGCAAGGTAAAATCTTCCATCGTATCGAGCGTAAAGCGAAGGTCTAACCGGCCTTCCAATTCATCGGGCAACGGAAGCAGACGAATACTGAACGCTTCGGGATGCGTATAGAGGTAAATCGTAACGTGCTCTATATACAGCTTCTCCTGTGTAGCGGCAGCTGCACGGCGCAATGCGTCGGCGGTTGTCAGCTCGGCAAACAAGCCTAAATGCGATTTGATGGTAGGGCGGCCGTCTGCAAAGCCGTAGGCAATATAATCCGCCGGCCGGGCGTCATGTTCCGCGAAAAACGTCAGGAAACTGTCGGGACGCAGGAAAGGATTATCCGAACAAACACGGATAAAGCGGTCTAAGCCGAACGTTGCGGCCGCCCGGATAAAGCGGTCGAGCACATTATCCTCATCGCCCCGGTAGCAACAGATACCTGCTTCACGGGCAACCTCCGCCAATATGTCATCCTGAGGGCGGTTGGTAGTGGCAAGGACAATCGTCCTACCAATACAAGCCTGCTTGATATTGCCGATTAAGATGTCGATAATGCGCTGCTTGCCATAGAAAGGGAGCAGTATCTTATTATGCAACCGGGTAGAACCGGTACGTGCCTGAATGATGATTCCGTCTTTCATAACTTCATTCGTTTAAAAGCGTCTATATAACTGCCCGGCGTAACGTTAATCACTTCCTTGCCCAACCGTCGAGCATAGGCTTCGAGCACGAAATAGGACTTAAAGGCCACATACATGTGGTAAAGTATCGTATAAAGCCGTGCGCTATGCAGGTTCTCCTGCGTCACCGTCGCCGCCTGCGACTTGTCACGGTCATAGAAATGCTTTTGGTGCATCAGTACCACATTATCGTCCGTCACCGTGATTTCCGGCAACCAGGAATGGTCGGCACCTGCCAGATAAATCTTCTTGAACGGCAGGCGCAATCCGATGGCGATAGAGGGAATCAGCACATTGTGAGGGCGGGGTACCCCCCAACCTTTACCGAACACCCAGTTGCAGAATCCCTGTACACCTTCTATCGGAGTGGTATTGTAAATGCAGAGGCGGATATTCCGGTTACCGGCCAGCATAGGCTGCCACTCTTTATTCTTCAAAGCACGGGCAGGAATAAACAGGTTCATCGGCCAGGCGGTCTTTTCGGCAAGTGTCTGAAACAACTGCACACGCTTTTCGGGAACAATCCAAAAGAGAGGGTCGGCTATCAGATATATCTCCGGGCGAAGCTGCTCGAACATAGGGGAGGTAACGCAGAAATTCACCGCCAGCAACGTCTTGCCTTTTATAAAATCCGGAGTTTCCTGAACCGTACGGTTCAATGAAGGGCCGTTAGCCAGTATCAACAACTCTTCCGGATTACTGAACGACGACGGCAAATGCGTACGCCACTTGGATTGCAACAGTATCTTCACCACGCTCAGGAAAGTCTGCCACAGTTGCTCCAGTCTTTTCATTCCTTTATCTCCCATACTTACATTTATTTTCTACCGATGAGCCATAGGTTTCTTACGACGAAAAGCCCGTTTCCTCCGATGATAAATCCGCTTTCCACCTCAATATTTTCATTGCTTACGACATCACGGGCTTTTAACTCCGGCAAAGATAGGGAGTTTAGCGGTTACAGACTAAAAAAATAAAAGATTTATGGAGCAGAAAGCGGCAAAAGCAGTACTTTTGTCCAAACATTCCGCAAAAATGAGAGTACTATTAATCAATACATCCGAACGCATCGGCGGAGCAGCCGTGGCGGCCAGCAGACTAATGGAGTCGCTCAAGAATAACGGCATCAAGGCCAAGCTTTTGGTACGTGACAAGCAAACCGACCAAATCACCGTAGTTTCATTGAGCCGCAACTGGCGCATGGTATGGAAATTTGTCTGGGAACGTATCGTTATATGGAAAGCCAACCATTTCAAACGGGATAATATCTTTGCCGTCGATATTGCCAATACGGGTACGGACATCACCTCGCTCCCGGAATTTCAGCAAGCGGATGTAATTCATCTTCATTGGATAAATCAGGGGATGTTATCTCTGAGAAACATCGAGAATATCCTCGCATCGGGCAAACCCGTAGTGTGGACCATGCACGACATGTGGCCGTGCACCGGTATCTGCCATCATGCCCGCGAGTGTACCCGCTATCAGCAGGAGTGCCGTAACTGTCCTTTCATTCATGGCAATGGCGGCAAAAAAGACCTCTCCTACCGGACTTTCTACAAAAAACAGAATTTGTACAAAGGACGGCACATCAACTTCGTAACGTGCAGCCACTGGCTGGAAGGCTTGGCAAAGAAAAGCGCCTTGCTCGCCGGACACACGATTACCTGTATTCCCAATCCCATCAATACCAACTTGTTCAAGCCGCACAACAAGCAAGAAGCACGCAGCAGATGTAAACTGCCTCAGGATGCCAAGCTCGCTCTGTTCGGCTCTGTAAAGATAACGGATAAGCGGAAAGGAATCGACTATCTGGTAGAATCGTGCAAACTGCTGGCGGAAAAGCATCCCGAACTGAAAGAAAAGCTCGGCGTCGTCGTTTTCGGCAAGGAGTCGCAGCAATTGGCGAACTTACTGCCTTTCAAAGTCTATCCGCTGGATTTCGTCAGCAACGAACATCAGTTAGTGGACATTTATAATGCGGTAGACCTTTTTGTCACTCCCTCACTGGAAGAAAACCTGCCCAATATGATTATGGAAGCCATGGCGTGCGGTATTCCCTGTGTCGGCTTCAACGTAGGCGGTATCCCCGAAATGATAGACCATCTGCACAACGGATATGTGGCGCAATATAAATCGTCCGAAGATTTTGCCAACGGCATCTACTGGACGCTTACCGACCCGGATTATTCCAGCCTCTCCGAACAAGCCTGTCGGAAAGCCGTCACCCACTATTCGGAAGGTACTATCGCTAAAAAATATATCGACCTGTACAACAAAGTCACCGGAAGAAATGCATAATCATCTCACCCCCAAGTTCAGCGTCATTACCGTGACCTACAATGCCGAAGCGGTATTGGAAGACACTATCCAGAGCGTTATCTCGCAAACTTACCGCCATGTGGAGTATATCATTGTGGACGGGGCCTCGAAAGACAAAACGCTTTCTATCACAGACCGCTACAAGAATCACATCGCACAGGTAGTAAGCGAACCCGATAAAGGCTTGTACGACGCCATGAACAAAGGTATCCGGCTGGCTACGGGCGATTACCTTTGTTTCCTCAATGCCGGCGACAGTTTCCATGAGGATGATACGCTGCAACAAATGGTACATACATTGACAGGAAGCGAATTGCCTGATGTGCTGTATGGCGAAACGGCTCTGGTAGATAAAGAAGGGCACTTTGTCCGTATGCGCCGTCTGTCCGCCCCGGAAACGCTGACGTGGAAAAGCTTCAAACAAGGAATGCTTGTCTGCCATCAGGCATTTTTTGCCAAGCGCACTTTAGCAGAACCATATAATTTGAAGTACCGTTTCTCCGCCGACTTCGACTGGTGTATCCGTATCATGAAGAAAGCGCAAACGCTACACAATACTCATCTCACGATAATAGACTATCTGGACGAGGGTATGACTACCCGGAACCGGAAAGCCTCGCTCAAGGAGCGCTTCCGCATCATGGCGCAACATTACGGCTGGATAAGCACCGCAGCCTATCATGCCTGGTTCGTACTGAGGGCGGTACTGAAAAAATAATTTGTACGGTTTAATAAAATCGGATGTGCCGTCTTATTGGCACACTTATGCCATCGAGCAGGCACAGGCCTGCCATCATAGTGGCACAACATTGCCAATGAAGTGACACGTACATATAGGCTACGGACAAGCGTACTTAGGGTTTAAGCAGCGAACGCAACTCTTGCACACCTTCCGATGCTCCCTTTTGGATTATATGTATCCGCCGCGTGGAATGTACATCTACCGGTTTAGGATCTATCAGATACACTTCCGCCTCACGAGGCACGTAGTTCAGCAATCCGGCAGCCGGATATACATTCATCGAGGTACCGATAATAACGAATATATCCGCTTTTTCCACATAGTTGACGGCCGTTTCAATCTCAGGAACCGCCTCCCCGAACCAGACGATAAAGGGACGAAGCTGAGTACCGTCACCGGCCTTATCTCCCAACTTCACTTCGTATTCATCCGGTTTCAGTTCTTTTATGTAATGCGGATTATAAGGGTCGCGACTGGAACAAACTTTTGTCAGTTCGCCATGAAGATGAATAACCCGTTTACTTCCGGCACGCTCGTGCAGATTGTCAACGTTCTGTGTAACAACTGTCACATTGAAATCCTTTTCCAGTCCGGCAAGCCCGATGTGCCCGGCATTCGGCTCTACATCCAGTAATTGCTTGCGGCGCTCGTTATAAAAGTTGATGACCAATTCCGGATTACGGGCATAACCTTCGGGAGTAGCCACCTGTTCTACCGGATACTTATCCCACAACCCGCCTGCATCACGAAAAGTACTGATGCCACTCTCGGCGCTCATACCCGCACCAGACAAAACAACCAAGTTCTTCATCTTTATATCTCCTTAAAGTTTATATAGTCATACAAATGTATGAATAATACCCGAAAAGAGGGAAGTTATTTTCACTTGCTAAGATTTTTTAATCTGAAAAAAACAAAATCATTCAAATAAAAGACGTACTTTTGCCATTCGTTAATTTGCAATAGGCTGGAAAAGAAATCATTTCAGCCGTCAACAAAATCACTTTATGGATAAATTCAGTTATGCTATCGGCCTTGGAATAGGTCAGAATCTTTTAAGTATGGGTGCTAAGGGCATCGCAGTAGATGACTTTGCACAAGCAATCAAAGACGTCTTGGATGGCAACCAAACGGCTATCAGCCACACGGAAGCCCGCGAAATAGTAAATAAGTACTTCGAAGAACTGGAACAGAAAATGAATGCCGCCAACATTGAAGCCGGCAAGAAGTTCCTTGAAGAAAACAAAAAACGTCCGGGCGTAGTTACCCTGCCCAGCGGACTCCAGTACGAAGTAATCAACGAAGGCAACGTAGGCACATACGCAAAAGCTACCGACCAGGTACAATGCCACTACGAAGGTACATTGATTGACGGAACATTGTTCGACAGCTCCATCAAACGCGGCCAACCCGCCACATTCGGTGTGAGCCAGGTAATTCCGGGATGGGTGGAAGCCTTGCAACTGATGCCCGAAGGCGCCAAATGGAAGCTTTACATCCCCAGCGAATTGGCTTACGGAGCACAAGGTGCAGGTGAAATGATTCCGCCGCACAGTACCCTCGTTTTTGAAGTGGAACTACTTAAAGTATTAAATAAATAATTTTAAAAGCAAAATGAAAAAAGTAACATTTATCATGGCTCTTGCAGCAGCTGCCGGTTTGGCTTCTTGTACTGCACAAAGTCCGAAAGCAAATCTGAAAACGGACATCGACTCATTATCTTACGCTATCGGTATGGCACGTACTGAAGGCCTGGACCAATATCTTGCACAACAAGGTATCGATTCCACTCAGATGACAGACTTCCTGAAAGGTTTCAACGAAGGTGCAACAAAAACAGATAAGAAAGATGCCGCTTACATGGCAGGTCTGCAAATCGGACAAATGGTAAGCAAGCAATGGGTAGAAGGTTTCAACCAACAGATTTTCGGTGGAGACTCTACACAAACTATCAGTCGTGAGAACCTATTGGCTGGTTTCGTTGCCGGAGTTATCGGCAAGGGCATCATGACCAAAGAAGAAGCTCAGACTTTTATGCAGACCCAAATGGATGCCGTAAAATCTAAAGCTTTAGAGAAGAAATACGCTGACAACAAAGCTGCCGGTGAGAAATTCCTCGCAGAAAACAAGACTAAGGAAGGTGTTGTAACTACTCCGAGCGGTCTGCAATATAAAGTTATCACCAAAGGAACCGGTGCAATTCCTGCCGATACCAGCAAAGTGAAAGTAAACTACAAAGGTACATTGATTGACGGAACAGAATTCGACAGCTCATACAAGCGTAAAGAACCTGCTACATTCCGTGCCAACCAAGTTATCAAAGGTTGGACAGAAGCTCTCACCATGATGCCTGTAGGCTCTAAGTGGGAACTCTACATCCCGCAAGACCTGGCTTACGGCGCAAGAGAAACCGGTGGTCAAATCAAACCGTTCTCTACCTTGATTTTTGAAGTAGAACTGGTAGGTATCGAAAAATAATACGATAACGCAATAAAGCGGTAGGGCGGTAAAGTGATGATACTTTACCGCCCTATTCAATTATCACCCTACCACTTTATCACCTCTCCATCCCTTATCACTTTATCACCTTATTAGCCTATCACTTTATCGTATTATCACTTTTATTCTTTTTTTCTTCCCATTTTATAGATAAATTAAAATAAAGTCCTATATTTGCTTACTATTTGATAAGAACAAGAACTTTACTTATTTACTATTATGGAAAAAATAGACAATCTTGATCGGCAGATTCTGGAAATTATTTCCCAAAATGCCCGTATTCCTTTTAAGGATGTAGCTGCCGAGTGTGGCGTATCACGTGCTGCCATTCACCAACGTGTACAGCGCTTGATTGATTTGGGTGTCATTGTCGGATCCGGCTACCATGTAAACCCCAAGTCTTTGGGTTACAGAACTTGTACTTATGTAGGAATCAAATTGGAAAAAGGTTCCATGTATAAGGCTGTTGTCGCCGAAATGCAAAAGATTCCCGAAATCGTGGAATGTCATTTTACCACCGGCCCATACACTATGCTGACCAAAGTGTATGCACGCGATAACGAACATTTAATGGATTTGCTGAATAACAAGATGCAGGAAATTCCCGGTGTCACCGCAACAGAAACTTTAATTTCACTGGAACAGAGTATCAAGAAAGAAATTCCTATTTGCCCGGAAAAGTAAGATAAATAAAACAATAGAGTGATAAAATTGTTATTTTATCACTCTATAATTTTACCACCTTATCACTTATAAATATGGATTTCTTAAACGAATATCACCTGTCAGGACTTGTAATCGGTATCTGTACTTTCCTTATCATAGGCATCTTCCACCCCATAGTAGTAAAAGCCGAATATTATTGGGGAACTAAATGCTGGTGGATTTTCCTACTGTTAGGGATCGGTGGCGTCATAGCCTCATTATGTACCGAGAACATTCTGGTAGCCTCACTTCTTGGCGTATTCGCATTCTCATCATTCTGGACTATCAAAGAAGTCTTTGAACAGGAAGACCGGGTAAAAAAGGGATGGTTTCCCAAGAATCCTAAACGAACATACAAATTCTAAACAAAATACATTCGCATTTTTATCTGAAACGCTTGCATATTTCAAGAGAAAATACTACTTTTGTCCCCGCTATCCGAGATAAGGATACACCGGACTTGTAGCTCAGTTGGTTAGAGCAACAGACTCATAATCTGGAGGTCCCTGGTTCAAGCCCAGGCTGGTCCACTTTCAAAATCAAGCACTTACGATAAATCGCAGGTGCTTTTTTCTTTGTCTGCGTAAACAATGCGTAAACAAACTGTTTGAGTTGATTATGTTTACGCATAGAATTTCTATGAAACTCCATGCAATCCTAATTCCTCTATATACGGGATAGTAGCATAAGATTGCGTTGTTTTCCACTCATTTGCCTGTTAAATAAGCTCAAATATATTCCATTTGCATATCTGCAAGAAAAAATGTTGTAATTTTGTAAGTGCAACGCATTTATGGTAAGCCATGACCTCAATGGTGCTCTTTCTTGAAAAAGAAAAGTGAGTTTGCCTAACCTTCATGGGAGGGTCATCCCATTCCGATGAATCAAAGCGTAAAGGGAGTGTTAGTCGGAAGGCACTCTATGACAAACGAAACGCGAGAGTTGCTTCAGGGGTTGAGACCGATTAGCATAAGCCCGGTTACCAGTCAGCGACAGAAAACAACGAGATTGCACCGCTGCATATAACGACAATGTTTTTATCCGTCAAAGGATAGGGACTCAGTAGTTATATGCAGCGTTTTGTATATGTACGCCTCACATTGCAAAACGGCTGTATTCAGAGGTTATGTTGAACATAAACAATGAATGCAATGGAAAAATTGACAAAGTCCCTGCCTCTTTTCAAAGAGCGGAATTGCTCTGTTTCTATCGTGTTGGATTCACGTACTCGCAGAAAAAATGCGTATGAGTTTCCACTATCTCTTCGCTTCACGATAGACCGCAAATTCTTTTATTTTACGGTAGGAAGCTCTTATACCGAGAAAAAGTTTTCAGACATCTGCAATGCGACTAAATGCAAGAGTGAGAACTACAAACTTCAAAAAGAATGGAAAGACACCTTTGTTCCCAAATACAAAGAAGTTTTGAGTAACCTGAACAAAGGAGGTATCCTAACATTTGAAATGGTGCGCCAACGTATTATGGGTGAGGATGTGGCACTATCAGAAAAGGAAATAACCATGTCACAATCGTTTATCAGTATATGGGAGCAAGTCATCAAAGGTTTCAAAACTGATGATGGCGGAGCACGTTTTACCACGGCTGAAAGCTACGAGTGTGCGCTCAAATCATTCAAGAAGATACTTGGGACAAATACAATCAAAGGATTTTGTATCAGTGCCGCAGAAATTCAGAAATGGAAAGAGGGGATGCACAATGGAGTAAAAGACGAGAATGGCGCAATAGCAGGTAAAATCAGCGACACTACGGCTGGTATCTATTTGCGCTGTTGCCGTGCTGTATGGAACAAGTGTGTGCATGAAGGCTACCTCAAAGATATTCCTTATCCTTTTTCCAACAAGAAAGAAAAAGGGCTCGTCAGTATTCCCAAGAGCGCAAAGCGTAAACAAAGTTTCTTAAATGTCAGTCAAATGACGGAACTTTACAATCTTTTTGTCTCAAAGAAATATCCAGAGCATTGGCCGGAAGAATATGTGAAACGTGCCCACTACTCATTGGGATTGTTTCTTGCCCAATACCTATGCAATGGCTTCAACATGGCTGATGCAGGTCGATTGACTTATGACAACTATTATTACCAGACAGATGGCAAGGCTTTCCGCTTCAACCGAAAGAAAACTTCCCGAAGAAGTGCTGACGGTTCTGAGGTAATAGTTCCCATCATCCCTCCTTTACAATATGTTTTAGATGAAGTGGCAGCACCTCCGACTCGTGGCGGTGTGGTATTCCCCAACATATTAAAAGGTGCGGAAACAGAAGAGTTACGCCGTAAATATACCATGCAGGAAAACTCAAATGTAAAAGACCGTGTTATCAAAATATGCCATGAAGTACTACACTGGGATAAATCCATCTGTCCGTCCGGCACATGGTGCCGTCACTCGTTTGCGACCAATCTACATAATGCCGGAGTAGATATGGATTATATCTCTGAAAGCATGGGGCATTCATCTTCCGACCATGCCATCACACAAATCTACATTGAGCATTACCCTCTTGAAATCCAAATGGAGAATAACTCGAAGCTGTTGAACTTGACAAAAACCTCTGAAAGAGATTGGTTATTGGAGAAACTGGCGAGTATGTCCGCTAAAGAATTAGCCAAGTTATTTACACGAACATAACATGACTTTGAAGATGATAAATTTCATAGAGAGAATAAAAGACTATCTCACAAGAAAGGATTGCGCAGATATGACTATTCGTGCGTGGAAATCAGCCAATGAAGAGTTATATGCCAATTTCTGTAAACGCATGGATGATGTAGGCAAAGGGAATTTATCCGTTTTGATAGATATGTACCAGATGATGCGGGATTGTACACCACCTGAAGCCTTGATGCTGTATAACTGGCTCTCTGATTTCATGAATGGTCAAGATGTACAGAATATGACCAATCAACAATGGGCTGGCAAATATACAGACATTGTAGCACAATGTATCACCAACAAACGACTGTGGATAGGTATCAATATAAAAACAGGTGCAGTAGATTTACTTGCATCCGCGAAATCGGATTTATTGATGGTTCGTTCCGAAACACCGATTGAAATTTGGAATCATCTGCCACAAGAAACAAGAGTCTATTTGACTGGACAGTTGGATGCACTTATGAAAAACAGCAAAGGATGTTATCTATTGAGCAAGCTGGAAAGAAAGATGATGTACCAGTTCCTGACGTACATCTCCCAAATCATTTTCCTGTCCCATACCGTGTTTGTTGGTGAGTTTATGGCTAACCTGTATGATTATGTGATAGAGAAAAAGGAGACATTGGCTTATTGCATGTACTATTTCGTGATATTTGACCACGGCCTTTCACGTATGGCCAAATTACTTGACCGTCTATTAAATAGCGAAGAGGTTGATCATGGCGACATGGTTCTAATAAAATCATGTGTTGCTGCTCTTGTAACCCAAAGCATTGAAATAGGGACTGAAAGCAAAACCGGATGGGAAGATACGGCGGAAGGCTGTAATTCGGAAATCTGGAAAGAGGTTATGTTTGCCTTACGAAAAGTAAAAGGCAAACGGGGGAATAGAAAGGTTATACAATCATTGGATGATATTCTTGTGGGCGACAAGGAACGCATCAAGCAAGGCATCCGCTTGTTTCTTGAAGAGAACAAAGAAGACATAAGCCTTGCCTATCTGTTGAAGGCATTGGTAAAGGCAGGCAGGATAAAAGCATCTATAAGATACATGACGTTTCATCGTACCATAGAACAATTCTCCCAACGACATTACGGGCACGATATACCACAGAAACGATACGGGGAAATCAAGGAACTGACTTTGAACTCGCCCCAAAGAGGAAGCAGTTACACTAAGGCGAAACGAATAATAGACCGATGGACGGATTATTTTATCAATAACGGGTAGTTGGGAAATCCAGCTATCCGTTTTTTCTGCGAACAACTGTTGTAATACGGTCGGTTAAATTAAGGTATAAATAAACCGACCAATACACAGAATTTCATACACTACCTTTGCTTGTGAAATCGGTTTCACAGAGTTGCACCGAGGCTTAAAGTATTTAATAACCAAACAAGTAAAGGTATGGAAGAAAAACTCAATTTTACCCAACTACTCCAAAAACCCATCGCCATGATGACGGGTGAGGAGCTTTGTTTTCTCATCACCAGGAGTGTAGAGAGTACAGAAGGGACCACTCCCCAAGTGGCATCCAAAGGCAATTACTATGGTATAGAGGGTATTGCCCGTGTGTTCGGGTGCAGTGTACCTACGGCCAACCGCATTAAGAAGAGCGGTATCATAGACAAGGCTATCACACAGATAGGGCGAAAGATTGTGGTGGACGCAGACCTTGCGCTGTCTTTGGCAAAGGAATCAGGTGGAATCCACATTAAAGAATGATGGTATGGATGACAATTGGAAAAAAGACTTGGCAACAGATAGCTACGGGAATCCTGTTCGTTCTATCGCAAACCTCCGACTTATTTTCACATTGGATGAGAATCTTCGTCAGATAAGGTACGATAACTTCTGTCAAGACGATGTATGTTTCAACCCTTTGTTCCGCAATGTCAACGGCAACAAGATTGATGAAGAATCGGCAGGAAAGATACAGGACTACTTGGAAAGAACATATAGAATACGCCTGACACAGAATAAGGTATTTGAGATACTGAAGACCACTTCTTCTGAACGCAGTTTCAATCCTGTGCAGGAATTTATAACACAAGAGATATGGGACGGACAACCTCGTATAGCCACGACTATCATAGATTATCTCGGAGCCAATGACAATCCGCTTGTTAGGGAACAGACAAAACTTTGGTTCGTGGCGGCTGTGGCCAGAGTATTCAGCCCAGGTTGCAAGTTTGACAACGTACTGACCTTGCCGGGTCCGCAAGGCATTGGGAAAAGTACCTTCTTCAAAGCCATCAGTGGTAGATGGTTCAACGATTCGTTCTCTTTTGCCAGTGGTGACAAGGAGAAAGTTGAAACCATAACTAATGGCTGGATTATTGAAATCAGTGAGTTGAATGGTTTGAAACGGGCGAATGATGCGGAAGCTGCCAAGGCTTTTCTAAGCCGTTGCAGTGATTATATGCGTCCGGCTTACGGGCATAAGGTGGTGGAGTTCATGCGACATAATGTCTTTGCTGCAACTACTAATGAAATGAACTTTCTGCAAGGAGACAATGGAAACCGCCGATGGTGGATTATCCCGGTCAAAGGTAACAATCATGTGTCAGATTGGTTGGATGATTTGCAGCGTTCCGTTCCTCAACTTTGGGCGGAAGCATATACCTATTATCGGCAAGGAATGAAACTCTACTTGTCACCGGACATGGAGAATGAGGCCAACGAGGTGCAGATGCAACATTCCAACATCCTTGTTGACCCCATTATGGAAGATATTGAAATGTATCTGGAACGTGAGGTTCCTATCCAATATGCAAGCTGGATGATTCCGACACGACTGGCTTATCAGAAAGGAGCCTACTCAGAGCCAAATTCCACAATGACCTCACTCAATATGGTTTGTGCCCGACAGATTATAGAGGAACTTCCCAATGATTTGGTCAGACGAAATCCGTCCAAATACACTTTGCAATACATCAACCGCCTGATGTCCATGACTCCTAACTGGAAACGGAGTGAACAGGAGAAGGTCAAGGGGTTGCATCCTGCCTATTGCGACAAGACGGGACGGACGAAACACCCATGGGTGAGGGTGAACACTCCAAGTGAAGAGTTCTGCGCGACACTGCCAAGTGAACAGGAATTACCTTCTAATTTTAAAATAAGGGAAAAGAAAAACTTCTGTCCCTTTGTCCCCTTTTGCCCTTAAAAAAAGAATAAAAAGCAAAGAACGAACTAAAAGAAAAGTTACATAAAATGCTTGGGACATGGGACAATATAAAACAACAGTATGAGAAAAGAAGAACTTATCAAACAGCTACAAGCGCATGACTCGTTGTTGGCAAATGCGGTCAGCCACATGGTTACGTATGTTCAAGACCATTATCCCTCCACCTTTCCAAGTAAGGAACAGACCGAAGCGGTGAATAATTACCTGCGAAGTGTTCATGCTGATGGAGACGGAAGTATGTCAGAACGGAATTGTGAGCACCGGCGTATCGCTTCACAGAACATTACCATTGCCGCCATCCGTGTGTTAGACAGCCAACAACTGGACAGGCTGCAAAACGTACTTGACAACATCGCATACGACAAGGAGTATTATATGCCGGAGAGAGGATACTGCATACACCGCTGATTTTCTCTTTTGGCTGCACCAATTATAAAACTTATTCAAATTGACAAGCGATGAAAACAGACTTGAATTATTGCATAGTGCTTTCGTCAGAGCAGCTTGCATATCTGGCAGGAAGCAAATACGGCATCGACCGTATGAAGATTCTGCACCGACTAATAGAGGCGGCAGTACTGGAAGGAACAGAGTATGCCATGAAAGGTTTCTCCACAACCTTACAAGTCGGGCAAGCCATCCTTTCGGAAGTAGAATTATCCAGCAAGTTGGGTTATGACAAAAAGACCATATCCCGTGTACTTGACAAGATAAACCAGTTGGGAATTGTCTCATCCACGCAGAGTAATCGAACAAGCGTTCACACGCTGAAATGTATATCGGCATGGATGCTGGACGGTAACCGTATTGACAACCCATTTTATGTCCAGCTGAAAGACCGACAAAATGAAAGAAAGAATACGCCTATTATATCAGAAGAAGGCGAACTGTTTTCCCCTTCTTCTTTCCCTTCTGTTTCAGTTTCTCCACAGCCTGCGGCAAAGGAAGAATCTGGTGAGGGTATTCCGACAGATAATATGGCATAACCATATTGGGGAGGCTATGTGTCCGAAGTTGTTGTATGCGGTATTACAAGAAGTTCCTATGTCGCACAAATTCGCTTCGCTTATTCGTACTACGTAGGCGTATTCAGGCAGTCGCAAGCTCCCACCGTGCTGTCCCTTTTTAGATTGATGTTTCACCCATAGCATAACAGAGCATGAAGAAGAAAAAGAATACCAACAAAGATGTCGATGAAAAAAATGACGAGAAAGTTACAAGGCGTACCCTACGGCTTGAAGCCAGAGTAACCGAACAAGAATATACCCAAGCGGCTGAACTTGCCAAGACCTGCGGCTTATCCATGAGCGACTATGTGCGTCGTACTGCCTTGGGGCAACACCCACGGCAAAGGTTGACCGAACGTGAAGTGGAAGCTCTTTGCAGTCTGACAGATGCGAGGGGCGACCTTATCCGTATTGCGGCATCTGTGAAATCCATTCAAGCAGATAGACGGGCTATCTATTTCAGCGATACCCGGTTTGTGGAGCAATGGATGAGAGCTGCCACACAGCTCATCAACCGCTGGAGCCAGATAGAGAATTACCTTACTGAATAAAATTCCTTACCTGCTATGATAGCAAAAGCCAGTACCATATCGCATGGTGCAAATGCCATAAGATACTCCGTCAACAAGGAGAAAGCGGATATTGTCAAATCTAACCTGTTGCCCGAGGATATTTCATCGGAAGCGATGTATGGGCGAATGATGCTTGTGCAGAAACTGTTTGCTGAGAAAATCAATAAAGGCAGACCTCTCGGCAGAAATGTGATAAGAATCGAGATTTCCCCATCCGAAGAAGAGAGCAGGAACTGGTCAATGGATGACTGGGTAGATTTGGCGGATGAGTTCATCCGGGTATTTGATTCCATAAACCTTTCTCAAAAGACCAAACGGGCATCCTCAAAGCAGACCAATCTCAAAGGTTCACAATACATAGCAGTCCTACATCGTGATTCCAAAAGTGGTATTCTCCATCTGCATATTGATGCCAACCGTGTGGACATGGATGGCAAAATCAACGACAGTCATAAGATTGGTGAGAGGGCTGTCATGGCTGCGAACATCATCAACGAGAGACGGGGATGGGTACAGTCGGAAGAAATCAGCATACGTCACAAACAGGAAATATCTGACTGTTGCATGGAAATACTTCGCACAATAAATGAGTTCAGTTGGCAAAAGTATGAAACAGAACTGGTGAAGCGAGGCTATAAGGTACACCTGCAAGAAAAAGACGATGGCGGCGTTTACGGCTATTCCATCAAACGGGGGAACTCCACTTATAAGTCATCCGTGTTGGGTATCGGACGAAACCTTACTCCATCAAAGATTGAGGCTACTTGGGCAAAACTACATCCGCAGGAAAGGAAATCCGAACCGGCAAAGCCTGTTTCCCGACAAACACGGCCAGCAGACATTACACCTATTTCGCAACCTGTTATAAAACATTACGATATAGCGACAGATGAATATCACAGTTATCATGTGGAGATACCCGAAGTTGCAGATAATATCATCCGACAGGATTGCTCTTTGGAGGAAGCCCATCCATTGGCTAAAATCAAAGAGATACAATACACGTCTCTTTTGCTCTTTGCAGGGTATTTGGATGCTGCTACAAGTATGGCTGTTTCAAGTGGAGGTGGTGGTTCTGACACTGGCGGCTGGGGAAGAGACAAAGATGAAGATGAACTTGAATGGGCACGTCGCTGCGCAAAAATGGCAAACAGTATGTGCAAACGCAGGAAAGGACTTCATAGATAAACGAACAATCAATAACAAGAGTCATGGGAATTGGAAAATCAAAAATCACTCCATCAATAAACGTTGATGATATGCTTAAGACGGCAGAAATAGGCCATGAGATAGAGGCAGAGAAGCAGGATGCCGACAAGATGCTCGCAGAAATACGTGAAGCAAAAGAAACTTTATTGACAATCCATCAAGACCTTCAGAATGCAATTAAAGCAGAGGGTGATGCCACAATGGTATTAAAGACTGCTATTGATAGTTCCGACAATATTATCAACGGTATTTGCAATGCGATTGTAAAAGCAGAACGAAACACACAGTTCAAAGCAACAATAGAATCCGAATGCCTTGTTCAGCTTCAACAACTCATAGACAAAACTATCGAGACATGGAAGGCCGTGTTGGAGAACCACCGTTCCGAACAGATGAAGATGCTAACGGAACATGAGTCCAATATATGCAAAATCCTCAGACGGAATAAAGGCATTTGGTTCTCTGACTTTTGGATGAAAGTCTTGGGGATATTTTTGTTTGTTTATACAGTGGTATTGGGGCTGGTTGCGTATTGTGTCACATGAAGCATTAAGTGCGATGTAGCGGACTGTTATCTGAACTATGTCATGCATTACTTAGAGGATAATTGACAGATAATCCTGAGCTTTACCCTACGTGTACAGGCTGGGTATTTAAACCCAGCCTGATATTATTCCGTCAACACGGCATTATGATATAGTTCTGTTTACGCTCTCTTTATTTGACTTTATTAATCAAGAGATTCTGGCTGTTCATCATCAAGATCATTATCACTTTCTGCAGTTTTGGAAGCCATCAGCATATTGGTTATTTCCGTTAAGAACGCAATGTCACTAAAATAATAGTTTGGGTCGTTGGCTAACTTGTCTTCAATGTAATCAAAGCCATAGTTGGCATACTCTTCCATTTTCTCCATCATCTTATCAACTGCAGATCTCAATGTAATTTCACCTTTATCTAATGCAATGAAGTCAATATCAGTCTTTGCAATTAATGCAGCAAAGATATAGCGACGTAAATTCCCATATGAGGTTCTGCCGATACGATTCTCGATATTTCCCCAATATTGGATAGCTTGACCAAATACTTTCTTCTTGTCTCTGTCTTCAACCAATGGCTTTGTCCTATTGTGATATAATCCGATGAAGAACGCGATAATGAAAATCTCATAACCCGCTCCGAAAATTTTACCACGAGCTTCCAAGAAGCTACTCACGCCTTTTCCATAATCGCAGAATACATCTACGACAGTCGATTGGTAACGTCTTTCCCAAGAGGGATTACGTTTAGCCCATGATTCATATAATGATTCCATTGTCTATTTGATTTTATTGATTATCGTACGTATAGTCGCCATATTAGTTTGATCGAAGCCATCCACCTTTTTTATACGGTAAACTGAGCAAGTCAGCTTGTTTATATCCTCTTCACGAACTTTACCACGAGTGATAAAATCCTTTGTCACAATTATACACTGTTTGTCGATCTTGTCTATGACATTATAGAAATCACTTTCCTTTGAATCGCCAAATGATGATGTCGCTGCATCAAAAAATAAAGGATAATCCTCATCCCTCTTTTCTTGAGTAAAATCAGAAATAGCAAAGAGAACAGAAATATACATCACTGTTTTCTGAGAGCCAGAAGGATTGGTGATTTCTGTGCCATTGGAACTATAGAGATGAATCTCTGTTGAATCGTTAGCAGTCTGCACTAAGCGCACTGTTCCATGGAAGTCATTTGCACTAAGTTTATCTAAATATTCATTAGCTCTTTTCTCCAATTCTGTGAGGAATCTTCGCAAATTATCCTTTTGTGCACGGAAAAAGGCCTTGTTAATTTCCTCTAGAACCTTATGAACTTTCTTTAGAATTTTAACTTGAGAGTTTGCAGGATTAAGATTATTCATCTGTTCCTTCAACTCGTCCATTTTTGATATATTGTCCTTTAATTCATCTTCCAACTGGCTCAGTCTGACGGATGCTCGTTCTTTCTGTTCATACCAACCTTTAATATCATTGAACTGACTTTCGAGGAGACTCTCAGAAACATTACCAGCCTGAATAAGGATACGAGCCTTTTCGTCTTGCAAATCCTGAATATCCTCTTCAACGTCTTTCAACTCATTTTTTCGCAATGCAACAAGATTTAGCCAGTCGTTAATTTCTCCTGATATGCCGAAAATTTTAGATTCTTCGGGACCACTGAGTGAAATACTGAGTGAATGTAATTCGGTAATATAGTCGTTTTTAAATAAAGATTCTTCATCAATGGATTTTATTGCAGCGCCACGCTTACACTTGGCTTCAACATGCGCACGATATTCTTCGAGACGATGAACCATAAAGTTATATGCATCAGATCCCTCAGAAACCTCACGACCACACACTTTACAGATATGGTCATTTATCATATCTTCCATAGTTTCTTGATTAGGCAAATACCATGGGAGTTCTGTTGCACCATTAACTAGTGCACCTTGAATTTCCTTGATGGTTTCAAGTTTTGCTTTAGCTGCGGCTTGTTGCTTGTCGAAATTCTTCTCTTGAACACGTCTTTCTTTGCTAAGAGCAGCGCACTTTTGTTTAAACTCCGTTAGGACATCTCCAAATGGCGCCAATATCCAATATTCGTCAAGAAGACAATGATTGTAATCTTTCTTCTTAATTGTTGCCATGAGCTGAGTTTTCTTTGAAGTCTTAGTTTTAAGGCGTTCTTGGATATCACGATACTTTTCTGAAGTCTCTTGGTTTTGTTCAAGTTTGTTAAGGTTAGATGAGAAAGTAGCGATTGCATCTTTCTTGTCCTTGATATCCTCTTTATTTTGTTGGATTTCGCCACTTAGACGCGTCATTTGCAATTCAAGAGATTTTGTTTCTTTCGAAATCTTGTCATCAGATTTCATCTCTTGTAACAAAGCCTTATTTGCCTTTTGCTCAAATGAGTCTGTATTAGCAACAAGCCCATCAAACTTATGAATATCAGAGAATTTGTCGACCAATGTTTTCAAGGAGGCTGCGTTATCGAATACGCTTAGATCAGATTCACCTTTGAACATACTAAATCTACGAATGAAAGAATCATAGCATCGCGTTATCAACTGCTTGCCATCCACAGACTCACGTTCAATTCCATTAGTCTCGTACCCATGATAAGAAGCATTGCTTACACTATAGATATCATGACCAGTCTTTACGATTGAAAAAGATTTTTCAACCATCTTCTCTCCATCGTGGTCAAAAGTCATTGCCACATAAACCTCGTCATGTTCGCCAATTTCCAGTTTAGACTTTCTCATTTCTGAAACGTTGGAAAGGTTGGCACGCTCTGATGTTGTGTCAAATAGCCATTCCAAGGCCTCAAAAAAGGTGGTTTTACCATCTCCGTTATCACCAAGAATTAGCGTGAGGCCATCAGAAAACTCAAAATGATTATTCTCGCCATAATAGCTTCTGAAGTTTTTGATATCGATTGATTTGATTCTCATACGTTACGTTTTAGATAATCGTTTATCTCTTTCCAAAGTTCTCTTTCTGTAGCTCCTTCACTTGTACGACTAATAATTTGTGCAACTGTACTGATAACACAATTGTCGGAGTCTATTGCTTGGTATATATTGCCAATGTCTTCCGCAGTGTAACCACCAAACTCCATCAGCTTATCATCAAGTAGTACAGCCTGAAGTATCTTCTCGTTGTTTGTCATTGATGCCATTTTGTTAAAATATTGACAGATTATAATAATTTGTTATTTCTTCTAATTCAGTGTATGCAAAGGCTGGATTTTCAGATAATCCGGCAAAGTCTTTGACCCTTTGCAATTCTCCTTTTAGCAAGTTACGCTCCATGTTGTAATTTTCCTCTGTTGAATCAAATTCTGGTGCTACTACAAGGTCATGGATGATTGCGATATGCTTATTGGGATGTTTTCTCAATATACGACCACGACGCTGGATAAATTGTCTTGGATTTCCTGTACTTGCACAGAAAATTGCAAGTTCGCTTCTTGGAACATCAACACCCTCATCCAAACATTTCATGGACGTAAGCACTTCGATATCACCAGTAGAAAATTTACTCAGCACTTCGTCTCTGTTCTGAATACCAGATACGAACTTTTTTACCGTAGTTGTTGGACTAACTTCTCGAACAATTTGAGTGTATTTGTCAATCAACTTATCTACATCCATATCATCAGTTGGATTGTCGTTTGTAGCATATTGAGTGGAACTGTCAAATTGCACACCCTCAGGGACATAAACAAGTGTATATTTGAGACTTCCGCGTTCTTCAAAGCGTTGCCTTACGATTTGTCGGAAAACCTCTTCCTTATTCTGGGCTTTATGAATGATTCTCTTACGTTTGAGTAATAGGCGCATTAGAATATCATCCGCACCAGAGAAAGAACCTTCATCTATATCATAGAACTTGGCAAGCTGCAAAGAAATCTTCTTGTATTCAGCCATTTCATCCTCATTCAAGCGTACCACATGCGGAAAGTATCTATATCGACAAAGAAATCCATTGTCGATAGCGTCCTTCATAGAGTACTCAAATGTATATTGGGCATTACACCCAAAGAATTGCATAACAGCCTTGTTACCCTTGTCGTCAAATTGACGTTCGGGTGTGGCAGATAAACCAATACGGCGTAGAATCTTCACCCGATCCAACTTTGACATGATATTTGGTGCACCAATATTGTGAGCTTCATCTGCAATTAATAACATCTGTCGCTGTGTTTTCTTGCTCAATGACATGAGCTGCTTAAACGTAGATTCTCTTGAGAAAGATGCATACGTGGCAATGATAATAAACGACAAAGATGATTCATCACTCTCGGCAAGACTCTCTTTTAGTTTTATGTCATCAATCTCTGATCTCCATCCTTGGTTTTTAGAACTCACTTTGATAATGTGACTAAAATTGAATCGTTTACATTCATCCTCCCACTGTTCAACAAGGGTAATCGTAGGCACAAGTATCAAAGCTTGATAGAACTTAAATTTATTGTAAATCTGCAATAAGCAGTTCAACGAGGTCAAAGTCTTTCCTGTACCAGTAGCCATTGCAAATAATCCCTTTTGTGATACCTTCCAGTTATTGAAAGCCTCTTTTTGATATGGCCGTGGCTCTGGAAATGGAAATTGAGGAGAAAGGGGTGCAGACCGCTCATCTTTAATATTCTCTTTCCCTTTATTCAAGGTATCAACTATTGCTGTGACTTTAGCTTTTGCACGTTCTAAAATCCTGCGGATTGAATCTGACGTGCTATTCTCTGTCCTGCTATGAAGAATACGTTGCTCATCTTCTAGAAGCTCCTTTATATCCTTATGTTTATAGGTCTTTGTGATATGCGTGATGATTTGGTCAGCTTTAAGATATTTGACCGTATCATCTTCACCAGAGAATGTGCGATTGAAATCGTTGATAATATCGTTAATACGATTCTTGTCTCGCTCTCCATCCCAATCGCAAAAAGCATTGATGCTCTCAATATTTTCTACAAGAGCCATTCTTGAGAAGTTACATGAACCATCAAACGCCACTTTACTAATTCCGTCAGAGAACATACCACACTTTGAGTGTGCTATACCGTTGCCAACCTTGGGTGTAATAATCTTTATTTCAATACGCTCATGCCTAATAAGCCAGGACAAACATTCAAAAAAATGCTCATCACGCTTAGAAAGAGTATATGATATACGGTCTATTGCATTAAGGTCAAAATACGGTGTGTTCACTTCCGATTCACCAACCATAATAGCATTGCGGTCTTCCTCGGATAAAATATCGTTGATAATCAACCTCATTCTACCACCATTATAAAGGAATGTGGCAAAGCCATCAGCTAATACATTGATCGCTGATGATGAGAAGAAGCCAAGCTTAATATCGAATGTTGTAGCGTTGCACAATGCCTCAGAGAAGAAGCCTAGTGGTTCCCACTCTGTTCGCGACATGAAACGCCTACTGTCCGGCCATATTACATCAGTTTTCAGCATTTAAACTTAAATTATTAATTTGATTCATAGCTTCCTCTTCAGTATCTATGCCAAAAATTGAAGCATACTTAACCCTCATTTTTTTCAGATCAGTTTCTGAAAGGATCGTATTGTCATATAGATATAGAAGAAGATATTTTACCAATGCTTGATTTCTCATAACCATTTTATGTGTCATCGAGTTCCATAAAACTTTATTCCAAGGACTATGTGACACTGTACGCTCCATATGTCCAAAACGATGCAATATTTCGACAAATTCAGTCATTTTTTCAAGCCGTATTTTGGATACTGCTTCTACAAAAGGTTGCAATCCAATGGGCCTAAAAAAGATGTTTCCTCCTGACTCAGATGAACGCATTTCTGTAGCAGCAGTAGTAGGAGATGTACTATTGATAAAGTCATTAAATTCAGGGAATACACTCCGCATCAAGTCCCAAAACTCAACAAGAAAGCACTCAAACGCTTCAAGAACATCATCACTTGGTCTAAATTTTAAGTATTCATTCAACTGAGATTGAGTATATTTTTTACCTTCTCTAATCGAGATGAATGTATTAAATAAAGTTATATGGCACGCATACAATGTCATTAGAGAGGTAAAAGCCATTTTATCATTTGCAGGTATAGCCTTATTATTGGTTGCCTTAATCCTATTACCTGTAAACAAAGGATAATTCTCTAGCATGTTTCTAGTCACAATAGCAACAGTATCATCCTCATCAAGCGCAATTATATCACCTAATCTTACAGGCTTTACATACCTATTTAAAGTAGAAAAAATACGTCTGGAATGTTCTCTTCCTTCAACCGTATTTTTATGACCTATCAAAACAACACTAATAGTTTCATCTGCAATTTCAGGCTTACATTCCAAAGCCTTTTTTATACCTTCCACACGATGTTGTCCATCAACAGGAAAGATTTTTTCTTCACCATTTAGTTCTAATAGCCCAATATTAGGATAAGTATGACCGTCTATCTCATATCTGATTTCTCGCCATTGTGGATCTCCATCATAAACAGCCAAAACAAGACTATCAAAAAAGTGATCCTCACGTTTAATGATATAATCTTTAATTTTGATATAATTATCAGATAAAGAACGCTGTATCTGCTCCTTTATTGAATTTGCAGTATGCAATTCATCATTAACTCGACTTACCATTGTTGCAATCTGAAAAAAAGTCAGATTAGCTATATAATAGATGGTATTTCCTATTTGTCCTTTTATTGCCGGTATATTAGTCATATTAAAATGCTTTTGTAACAGGTTGATAATCTAGTTTATCAGGAATCTCTTCATTAAAATCAGGCTTGATAGCTCGAATTAACATTACTTCGTTTTTGTCAATCATATCATTATTCGTATCAGGATAATATCTGTAATATATATATTGTCCCCAGCGCTTAAACATATTTTTGATTTTTGGTCTTTTATCAGTAAAGTATTCTTTGGCACGTTTATTAATATTCTGGGAATCACTCAAATGACATCTTCCGATATAAACAATATGCCTTTCAAAAAAAGGTAATGTAATCCCTTTTATGAAAAACAAATATATACCACCAGTATCAGATGGAATTTCTTTAATTTCATCTGAAATTCCATCGTTTGTGGAATTTAAGTATTTTATTTCTGATTGCCAATTATCTTCACAAAGGATTGGATTATTACAATCTGGACAATTATCAATCCATCTTTGAGGATTCAGATTGAAAGATATTTCAAAGTTACGATCCTCGAATTCTGTATCAAAAGCATTTCTTCGCATATCTTTTAAATAAAACAATTCGCACAGAAGCTATCTTCATCAATATCGCCAATGTTGTCTGCTAGCCTACAAGAGCCTGCTTGACGCTTTGCCTCTTGCTTCTTGATAGCATCCAGCTTTATTTGGCGGATACGTTCTGGCTTGATAAGGTCTGCCAAACTCTCATTTTGATTCCAAGTATAACCACCTTTCTCAAAATCCATAGCTTTTTGATAGAGGTCAGGATGTTGCTCGTAAAGCCATATCCATTCTATTTTTTGTTGGAAAAAGCAGAAATAGCAACCAGAACGACTACGATTGTACGTACCAATCTTTCCGTCAACTTCAAACTTAATAGGTTTGTAGTAATCAGGTACACCGACACCACTTTCTTCAAGAATTCGGAATATGTCATCCCTCACAAGAATATCGTCATTGTCAACTAATGGAAAATCGTCAAGCTTACCTACAGGGTAATCCGTCGTTTTGAGAAATTTGAATACAGCTTTATTAAATAGTTTTGTATCCAAATCTAGTAGCGCATTGGTCTTTTTACTATAATAGAAATCTTTTGTGAGAGGCTTCTTAATAATCTTCTCCGCTTCGCTCAAAGTATCTCCATCACACAACGAAGTATATATTTCTAAGAGTTGAGTAACGTTATTGTTGCTAAGTACCTTGTTTACAACATCCACACTCCAAATATTCTTGCGAAATGGGAATATAGCTTGAATGTTAGGTTTGGTGGAAACATACCCTTCACGATCTTCATCTCCACGAATACCAACATAAGAGATTGTAGGTGTATTTCCCACAAACTTCTCCATTTCAGCTAATTTCATTTTCTGAGTACACCAACGAGCTTGGGGTGAAGGTAAATAGTTACCAGATGCTTTTAAAAAATGTTCAAATGGTGTTGGTTCTGGACTACCTGCTGCGGCCCTCAGCATTGTAATGCCACCAAGATATGTGTCAAGACGGCTTATCAATAACTCCGTCTCTGCCAGTTCACATCCCGTATCAGTATTATAATACTCCAATTTCAGTTGTGGATATTTATTTTTGAGGTAGATTGCCAATGCAGCACTATCCTTACCTCCTGATATACCCAATATGTGTCGTACCATATTTATTTTAACCTTTCGTTCAACATTTTGAGCAAAACACATATATCAAGTTCATTATTACCTGATAATAGTGTTCGCACTTTACTTTCTATCTTTTCAGCCTCTGAAACTTTTGCCTTAGGAAGACGATATGTCTTACTTGATTTGAAATCACCTTTACTTGTCGCCAATTCAAAGTTAAATGCAACCTCGTCAGTTTCATTATTAATTTCATTAAAGGCTGTATATCGTTCTAATTCTCCAAACAAGTGTGTGAGGTTTGACAAGAACAAGGCTTCTTCTTTGTCTTCTATAGTTTCAATCTTACGATCGAATACCACTAATCCTATCTTCTCATAAAACTCACGTTTATTGTCAGATGGAGCAAGAACTCTATCCAAGAATGATTTTGATTTAGCTGTCAGCAAGCCTTTGTTTATACTTGAATAACGCCGAACCAAAACATCTTTATATTCGATATAGTCGTGAGGCAGTCCTAAATACCCTACCACTGTTTCTTCTATACGATCTATAAACAAGTCGTAGCAAATAACTAATTCATGAACAGCAGTTTTGATAAGTTGCAGATATTGAGTTGCGAACTCTTCATTATGAAAATCATTGTAACCCAAAGCTGTTGGTATATCTTCGAGAAATGCTTTACATGGGTCTTTTGCTGTTGCTAAAACATCCCTAAATTTTGCTGTCGCATCGTAATCAAATTTATAAGTAGTCTTGGCATATTTATTCAAGCCATTATAAAAGTTGAAGAACGGACGGATTGTATCCATAAGAGAATTAGATGTTATGGTTTCTCCACGCTCTTTATTCAGGAATTCTCTGTATTTGTTGAATAATTCCAATTTGATACCACTAACATCAAAACCCTTTATCGTAAAATCATTCTGGCGTTTCTGCAATAGCTCAAACAATTCTTTATTAATATTCAGAACAAATGTTTCGCCATTATAAAGTGCAAACTCCTGTTGCTTCACAAATAGAAAAATGGGCAACCAAAAGTCTATGACACCCTGTTTCAATTTGTATGGACGCATTTTTAATGTCTTTACTAAATCTGACAATTTAAGGGCTTTCTCCGTGCTTTTTGCTAAGAAATCAGAGCAAACAGTCCATAGCGATTGAAGACTGGGAGTAATTGGCTCTCCCAAAATCCACAATCCATCCTCGTTTTGGCGATGAATTCCGGAACTCTTAAACAATGTACTATATATAGTACGCTCAGGCGGATATTGAGTTGAAGAAAATCCGAAATCTTCTTCTTGCCAATGCTCAATCATTGCATCTAACAGATTCACTCTTGCCAAAGAAATTGCCGAGCTTATTTTCTGCTTGTTAAACAATTCATTTCTGATAATAGGCGTTTTATTATATACTACATCGCAAACATTAGACAGAAGTTTATTAAAATCTTTTCGACTCTTTACTATCTGTTGTTCTCCATTAAAAAACCATTCAACCTGACCATTGGGCATTTCAACACAACTATTAATAGCTTCATTAAGTAATTGCGCCTCAAAAGACTGTTGCTTAAGTATCTCTCCTTTTGCGATGCGGTCTTCCAACACCACATTATCAAGGAGATATTGCAGCTTCTTTATTTCATATAGGTGCCTGACAATTTTTTCTGTATCACTAAAGTAGGCATAGACTATGGCTTTGCCTGAACTCGCAGACAACTTCAACATGCAATCTTTAATATCCTCTAAAGGGAATATCAAATTTATAAAGCCATCATCGTCACCTATTGGTTCTACGTCATATGGTTCATTAGAAACTACATACTGGAAATAACGAGGGGTTCCAGTCCTGTAGTATGAGGCAGATGCTACGACAACAGCTTTCTTTACATAAGGAGCAATTTCTGCTGCGACTAACTTTGGTATAGGTACAATTGTGGCTGCCTTATATAGTTCATCTTCAATATTTATATCTGTACCCTCAAATAAAATGAATTGAGATTTATATGCAGCGAAACGAATAATCTTGTTCGCGGTCAGCTTCTCAATAATACCTATCGGATTCTTTATGCCTAATGCCTTTGAAGCGTAAGCCTCCAAGAAAGTTAAATCAACTATCACGCTATTATAGAACAAATTAAGCAGACCGATAGCTTTAACAATTTTGAGTGCATCATCGATGTTGTTCTTGTTAATGATTCCGCTTTCTACTCGTTCTATGGCAACGCGAATAGCACGCCAGTTGGTAGAGTCAAGATTTGTTTCCACCAAGGCTGTGTAGAAGTTGTATATGATATAATCATAGACAACAGCCAAATTATAAGTCGTTGTGTCATTGGGGAGAAAACCGTTTATTGAATTGGATGTAGTGTCATGCAAGAAAGAAAATAGCGTTCTTTCGTTCTGCCCATACCGTTGAATAGCCAGTGTCAAGCATGAAGCAGCTACCGCATCCAATGGGTACAGCATCTTAGACGTTCTGACTGTCAGCGACTCTGATATGATTTTGTTTTTCTTTGCCAACGAAAATATTTCAAGGAAATTCTCTTTGGCATTATCTGTCATTGGCTTTGATTTGGTTAAACTTTCGGCTGCTAAAAACAAAAGTTGCTCTACTGGCTCTGCGAAAACCAATTCCTTAAAACGACCTTTTACCTTCAACCACTCATTTCTTTGAGTTTCGGTAAGTTTGTAGACCCGAAGTTACGAAAAGAGTGTAATTTATTGGAAATGAGCGTTGGTTAATCGCTCTTGATAGTAATAGGTTACGATTTAGTTAGTTATCTACTGCATTATCCTTCT